>Ga0209614_1000029_pt1 | contig 117059 bp, 112 predicted proteins | sample BlaSprsedimmetaG_FD_185484 | JGI IMG/M metagenome (GOLD analysis project Ga0209614, IMG submission 185484) | Hot spring sediment bacterial and archeal communities from California, USA to study Microbial Dark Matter (Phase II) - Blank Spring... ... | reverse complement strand
TGCGCCACCAAGGGCGAGGTCGACCTGATCGTCACGGGTGACCACCACCTGCTCGATCTCGGCGCGTACCACGGCATCCGGATCGTCCGACCCGCCCGGTTCCTGACGGAGCTGACGGGAGGCTAGAACATCGGCGTCTGCTGCTCGAGCAGGCCGGATCCGATCACCTGCCTGAAGGTCTCCGCTGGGATGCTCGTGTCCCAGTTGCCGGTGAGCTTGGCGACAAGGTAGATCGCGAACCACGACCCCGCCACCAGAAGCGGCCAAACCCAGGGCGCGATCCGCACCCGACCGAGCACCCGGGCCTCCAGGCAGCCGTTCACAGGACACACCCTCACGCAGTCCATGCAGCCGTCACACTCGGCGGCGCGCACCGTTCCGGCATGCTGCACGTCCACGGACGCGTGGCAGACACGCGTGCACTTGCCGCAGTCGATGCACGTGTGGGCATCGCGCTGGACCGCGCACGGCGACGCCATGCCGATTACCGAATACAGGGCGCCGAGCGGGCACAGGTACCTGCACCACAGCGGACCAAGGAGCATCGAGACCACGAACACGAGCGCGATCACGAGCAGGTAGAGGGGGTCGAGGAAGCCTTCGATGATCTTGATGTCGGCCACCCACATGTACGGGATCCCGTGAAAGCCCACGGCCTCCTCGATGGAGACAAGGCCCACGAACGCGAAGAACGCTATGCCGATGACGTAGCGCATCGTGCGCCCGGCGATGTCGAGCCATCTCGGCATACGGATGTTCCGACCACCGTTGAGGAGCCTGCCGAGGGCCGCCGCTGCCTCCCATGCCGTTCCCACAGGGCAGATCCACCCGCAGAAGCCGCGCTTGAACAGCAGCGAGGTGGCGAGCGCCGCGATGATGATCACCAGGCCCGCAGGAAGCAGGGAGTCCCACCCGCCGCTCTTGAGCCACGCGAAGAAGCTCGTGAAGTGCCCCACCGGCAGGATTCCCGCCACCGCCTCAGGGCGCGGCACGAAGGGTCCCTCGCCCCGGGCCCACGCCGCGAAGGCGAGCAGCCGGGACGAGAGCCACACGAACGCTACGAAGAACACGCTCTTGATGAACCAGCGGGAGTCCAGGAACCGTACGATCCGCTCGAGCATGTTCTGCATCCGTGCCTCCGGTGTAGGTGTCTTTGCGATGGCGCTTGCTGCCGGGCGGGCGTACAGCGCGCGATTCTAGCAGAGAGGCATGGCTGCCGCGTGCGGTCGACCGGACTTCAGCGCTCTCGCGTGGCTGGCAGGAGCCTGTCGGCCCTGCGCAAGGGACTAGCGCGGCGCGGACAGGTTCGCTTACACTTCGAAACGGGCCAGATGAGGCTCTCTAGATCTGTGGCGCGGGCCCGCACGGCGCGGGACGAGCCGCGTCGCAACCGTTTTGCCCTGCGGGGGCGAGAGGATGGGTTTGCATGGCGACTGGTACTGTCAAGTGGTTCAATCCGGACAAGGGCTACGGCTTCATCTCGCGTGAGGATGGCGACGATCTGTTCGTCCACTTCTCCGAGATCCAGGGCGAGGGCTTCAAGACCCTCGACGAGGGCGCAGCCGTCGAGTTCGACGTCACCGCCGGCCAGAACGGCAAGATGCAGGCGAGCAACGTTCGCAAGCTCTAGCCACCGCGGGAACAAGAACCGAATACGTGGAGAGCGGCCCGTCACGGGCCGCTCTTCTTGTTGCGAGGCACTAGCGGGGATCGAAATCGCGCAGTCGGACAGGCCCGTCGAACGCCCGGGTACCGCACTTCTCCTGACTGAGGCGCTGTGACGGGTAGATCGACCGGTTGCCCGTCATGAGATAGGCGACCACGCAGACGATGACCACATGTGGCAGCACGTTTGCGCCGAACATCTCCACGGCCATGATCGAGAGCGCGAGCGGTGTGTTGGACGCCGCCGCGAACATCGCTGCCATGCAGACCCCCACCGTCAGCGCGAGGGGCAGTCCCAGCGGCCCGGCGATCGCGCCGCCGAGTGTGGCGCCGATGAAGAAGAGTGGTGTCACCTCGCCGCCAAGGAAACCCGCTCCGAGCGTCACGGCAGTGAACAGCACCTTGAGCGCGAACACATACCAGGCGCTCGGCTCACTGAACGCGCTGAGGATCGTGGGCACCCCCAGCCCGAGGTACTGAGAGTCGCCGACGAGTTGCCAGAGTGCGACCACGGCGATGCCGCCGAAGAACATGCGCAGCGGCAGTGTGGGCACCTTGTCTTCGAGGAGTGCTCGGATCCGGTGGGTGAGTTCTATGAAGGCGATTGCCACGAGGGCCACAAGCACCCCCACGAGCGTCCACTTGAGCGCCAGCAGGGGGTCGATCCCAAGCGCTTCGACCCGAGGGAACACCGAGTGGTGGATCCCTATGGTCCGCACGGTGAAATCGCCGACGACCGACGCCACAAGGGCCGGGACGAGGGAGGAGTACTCGATCTTGCCCAGATGGACCACCTCGAGCCCGAAGACCGTTCCCGCGATCGGCGCTCCGAACACGGCACCGAACCCTCCTGCGACACCGGCGGCGAGCAGCTGTGCCCTGGTCTGTGGGCGTACGCTGAACCGGTGCGACACCTCCTCGGCAATCGCGGCTCCCATCTGTATCGCGGCGCCCTCACGCCCGGCACTGCCGCCGAACAGATGTGTCAGTACGGTTCCGCCGAGGATCCATGGAGCGACGCTCACCGGGATGCGGTCGCTGTTCTCGTGCACGGTGTCGATCACCAGGTTGTTCCCGGCGCGGACCGGGCCGCCCCACTTCTGCAGTAGCAGCCCCATTCCGAGGCCTGCCATCGGCAGCGTGAAGACGATGGACTCATGACCGGCTCGATACGCGGTGGCGAGTCCGAGCAGCCAGAGAAATAGTGCTGATGCGGCTCCGGCCAGAAGGCCGACCATCGTTCCCAGGAAGATCCACTGCGCGAGACGGTGCGTGCATTGCAGCACTTGGCGCTCCGATCGGCGGCACGGGCGCCTCTGCCTGGTGTGACAGACGGCGCGGCGGACAAGACGTAGGGATCGTTGGCCGCACGATCGCGACGGTTCCGGCGGACCCCACCGCCCATCTGTTGGGGTAACGGTAGCGCAAGAGGCGCTCCGATTGAAGTCGGAACGCCTCCGGATCGGGCAGATGCTCCGGTCGCTACCTCTGTCGCGCGGCGTTGGCCACGATCGCGTCGTGCCAGTAACGGGCCATCCCCTCGCGGATCCTCTCGTAGGTGGCCGTGAACCGTGGGTCTACGATGTACATCCCGGCAAGGTCCACATGCATCTCGTGCGAGCACGGGTAGAACCACGTGTCGATCTGCAGCCGTGCCTGCTCGGCCAGGTCCATCGCACGCGGGTCGCTGGCCGGGACGCCCTCGTCCATCAACCGGGCGGTATCAGTGCCGATCTGCTCGCTCTCGGCCTTGAACCGTTTCCAGTCGGCCTTGGTGTACTTGGCCGCACGGCGGCTCGACTCCTTATAGGCGTCGGTCTCGCCCCAGCGCTCCTCGGCCTCGGCCTCATGCGCCTCCACGTCGAAGTCGCCGAACACCTCGAACATCTCTTCCTTCGTCATGCGGATCCCTGTCCTCTCCGCATTGATGGCCCGCTCCACGGAAGCGATGAGCGCCTCCGTGCGGACCGCCTTCTGGAGCAGCATCTCCCGCTGCAGTTCGAGCGCCGCGCGGCGGTCGAACGCGCCACCGGAGAGCAGGGTCGCGATGTCGTCGAGCGGGATCTCCAGCTCGCGGAAGAGCAGGATCTCTTGCAGCCGCTCGAGGTCGGCGTCGCTGTACAGCCTGTAGCCCGCCGCGGTACGGGCCGATGGCGTGAGCAGGCCGATCTCATCGTAGTGGTGCAACGCGCGCACACTCGCGCCGGTCAGGCGGGACACCTCGCTCACCGTCAGGTCGTGCCGGTCCTCGTTCGTTCTCGACTCCATCGCGTATCACCTCCGCCGAGGAGAGTAGACCCTCACACGTGAGGGTCAAGGGGCTGTCGCGGATCGGCCCGCAGGTCACCCGGTGGGGGTAGGATGGATGGGATACCCGGTAACCGGAGGTGATCATGTCTGATCGAGGCTGGCGCACGAAGAGGATGCGCAAGGCTCTGGCGGCTGTGGTGTACGCGGTGCTCGGCCGGGGGCTCGTGGCGTCGGCCAGGCTCGACGACCGGGTACGGCGCGAGGTCCGTACCTGGCCTGATGGCACGGTGGTGACGCTGCGCATCGCACCGTTCGGCCCTCAGACCTCCTGGCGGGTCTCCGGGGGCACGCTTGAGCACCTCGGCGGCGGAGACACGCGCGCCGATCTGCTGGTCACGTTCAAGAGCGTGGATGACGCTATCCCGCTGCTTCTCGGCATGCAGGGCGTTCTCGCCGCCTTCGCGGAGCATCGTGCGACGGTCCGCGGCGACCTTGCCGTGGCCATGTCGCTCGTACGCTGCCTGCACATCGTGGAGGGCTATCTCTTCCCCGACATCATGACCAGGCGCATCCTCCCGCATCCGGCAGAGCGTCGCGCCGGCCACCTGCGGGCGTATGGCGCGCTCGTGCATCGGACCGCCGCACTGGAAGGAGCCACGTCGTGATCCCCGACTACTACGAGTTCTGCAACTCGGCCAAGATCGTCTCGGGCGTCAAGGCGATCGAGCACATCGGGTACGAGCTCGCTTCCCTTGGCGCGAGCAGGCCGCTCGTGCTCACCAACAAGCAGCTCCGACAGCTCAAGGTCGCCACCATGGCACTGGACGCGCTCGAAGACACCGAGGCAGAGGTGGTCGCCGTCTACGACGACGTCCCGGTCGATTCCTCCGTGGCGGTCGTGAACGACGTGGCGCGTGTATACCGCGAAACGGGCGCGGACGCGATCGTGGCCGTGGGCGGTGGGTCGGTGCTCGACACCGCCAAGGGCGCGACCATCGTGCTCACCCAGGGCGCCGAGGACCTCATGGAGTACCGGGGCGCCGAGAGTCTGATGGGACGCCGTGCCGTGGCGTTCATCGCAATCCCCACCACGGCCGGGACCGGCTCCGAGGTCACGTCGGCGGCGGTCATCAAGGACACGGACCGCCACGTGAAGATGGGGTTCACTTCGCTCTCGCTGCTGCCGGATGTGGCGATCCTCGACCCGCGGATGACGGTGGGGCTGCCGCCGCGCCTCACCGCCTCAACGGCCATGGATGCGCTCACGCACGCGGTCGAATCGTTCAGCTGCGTGCAGGTCAACCCGCTTTCCGACTGCTATGCGCGCGCCGCGATCGATCTGATACGCGAGTATCTGCCCACGGTGATGGCCGATCCCAAGGACCGGGGCGCGCGGCTCGCGCTTGCCAACGCCGCGCTCCTGGCGGGAGCGGCGTTCAGCAACGCGATGGTAGGCATCGTGCATGCCATGGGCCACGCGACCGGGGGCGTGGCCGACGTGCCGCACGGGGATGCGATGGCGATCCTGCTTCCACACGGCATGACGTACAACCTGGACGCGGCAGGCGACCGGTACGGTGAGCTGCTCATGAATCTCGCCGGCGCCGAGGTCTACGCGTCCACCCCCCGCGATGAGCGCCCGGCGGCGGCGATCGAAGCCGTACGTTCGATGATGCGCACGCTTCACGAGCAGGCGGGCCTCCCGCTCACGCTCGGTGAGGCCGGCGTGCTGCCCGAGCAGATCTCGGAGATCGCAACGGCTGCGCTCAACGACGGCGCGATGTCGATGAATCCCAAACAGCCCACGTACGAGGAGCTCGCCGGCATCCTCAAGGACGCGCTGTGAGCGCCAGCCGACAGGCGGCCGGCGGGACATACGGCTGGATGGGGAGGGTCCTGCGCGTCGACCTGGGCGCGCGCGAGGTGGCCGACCACCCGTGGTCCGCCGATGACCGGCGCACGTGGGTGGGCGGCAAGGTGATGGCGGCGCGCATCCTCGGCGACATGTCGCCTGCGGGTACGGATCCCCTTGGCGCCGATAACGCGGTCGTGATCGCCACCGGTCCGCTTACCGGTACCGGAGCGCCCTCGAGCGCACGCTTCGATATCTCGGCCATCTCTCCGATGACCGGGCTGATCGCCTCATCCAACTCCGGTGGGCCGTTCGGCACGTATCTCAAGCGGGCGGGCTATGACGCTCTCGTGCTCACAGGGGCCTCGGCCGAACCGGTGTGGCTCGAAGTGAGCGGGAGCGGCGTCAGCTTCCACGAGGCGGATGACGTGTGGGGCGCGCGGACCTCGGAAGCGCAGGCCGCGATGGCCGAGGCTGTCGGCCGCCGGTGCGGCACGCTCGCCATCGGCCCGGCTGGCGAGAACCTCGTCCGGTACGCGTGCGTGATCTCGGGCGAGCGCGCCGCGGGGCGCGCCGGCATGGGTGCGGTGCTCGGCAGCAAGAACGTGAAAGGCATCGCCGCGTGGGGCGATCGCAAGGTCGCCGTGGCCAAGCCGGAGGCGTACCGCAAGCTGCTCAAGACGTGGACGGCCTCGCTCAAGGCCCACCCCATCGCCGGAGGGTCGCTCCCTGAGCTCGGCACCGCCGGCTTCCTCGCGCCGATGCAGGAGCTCGGGATCGTCGCCACCCGCAACTTCAGCGCGGGCCGCTACGAGCACGCCGATGCGATCGACGGCCGTGCGCTCGCAGACGCGCGCCTGGTCTCCAATGCCGGATGCCTGGCGTGCCCCATCCGCTGCGCGCGCGTGGTGGAGGTGGACGGCCGCGAGGTGAAGGGGCCCGAGCTCGAGACGCTCGTGCTGCTCGGCGCCAACATCGAGAACCCCGACCTTGACCGCATCATCGAGTGGAACGTGCTCCTGGATGAGCTCGGCCTCGACACGATGTCCACCGGCGTGACGCTCTCGTACGCCATGGAAGCGGCTGAGAAGGGCCTGTGGGACAACGGCCTGCGCTTCGGTGAGACCGACGGGCTTGCCGCGTTGTTCGAGGACATCGCGTACCGTCGCGGCCTCGGCACAGAGCTTGCCGAGGGGTCGCGCGAGCTCTCGCGCCGCTACGGCGGCCAGGAGTTCGCGATGAACGTGAAGGGCCTCGAGCTCGCCGCCTACGAGCCGCGAGGAGCGGTGGGTCAGGGCCTCGGCTACGCGGTCAGCAACCGCGGAGGGTGCCATCTGAACGCGGGGTACGCCGTGGCGCTCGAGGGGTTGGCGCTGCGCATGGACGGCCGATCGCCCCGTGGCAAGGCGGCACTCACGGCGTTCTTCCAGGACCTGATGGAAGTCGTGTCGGCCACCGGGTGCTGTCTGTTTACCACGCTCGGTGTCCTGCCCGGCGCGCTCGTGGAGCACCCGGAGCGCGGCGTTGGCGCCTTCGTGGCGCGCGTGTTCTCGTACTCGGCAGGTGTGATGCGGCTGCTGCGCGTGCTGCCGCGCGGACTGCTCGGCATCCCGATGCCGCTCGTACCGCACATCCGCGCGCTTGAGCTCGTCACCGGTGAGCGCTATCGCTTTGGCGGCTTCTGGAGCGTGGGCGAGCGCGGCTACAACCTGGAGCGGGTCCTCGGCCTGCGGTTCGGGAACGGCGGGGCACTCGGCGACACCCTGCCGACGCGGCTGCTCGAGGAGCCACAGGATGCGGGTGACGCTTCGAGCGTCGTGCCGCTGGCACGCTTGAAGGCCGACTACTACCGACAGCGCGGGTGGACGGAGTCGGGCGAGCCTGCAACGCGGCTGCTGGAGCGGCTCCGTGTGCCCATGCGATGATCCAGGCCGCGAGAGCCTGTCTGGAGTATGCTGTCCGTCATGACCGCAACCATCGCGCTCGCGCTCTCCACATCACTGCTGTTCGGTGTCGGCGACTTCCTGGGAGGGGTCGCCACTCGGCGCGACTCCGCGTTCGCCGTCACCGGTACGTCGCATGTCATCTCGATCGTGTTCATGGCGGCCGCGGTGCTCCTCCTGCCGGCGGCAACCCCGACCAGCACCGACATCATCGCGGGGGCGGTGTCAGGGCTCACCGGCGTGATCGGCGTCCTCTGCCTCTACGGTGCGCTTGCGGTGGGGCGGATGAGCATCGTCGCGCCCGTCTCGGCGGCGCTGTCCGCGTCGCTGCCGGCGGTATACGATTTCGCCACCGGCACCTCGCTCTCTCCCATCACCATCAGCGGCATCTCGCTCGCGCTCGTGGCGATCGTGGTCGTGAGCGTGGCCCCCGATGACCGCCTTCACGAGCCCGGGCACGAATATCGACCCCGCAGGGCACTGGTGCTCGCGATACTCTCCGGCATCGGCTTCGCCGGGGGGTTCATAGCGCTTTCGTTCACTTCGATGGAGAGCGGGCTCACTCCCATCCTGGCGGCGCGCGTGGTGTCCATCGCCATCGCCGTGTTCCTGGCGTTCCGCGTGGGGAGAGGATTCCCGGTGGACAGGACCGCGTTGGCGCCTACCTTCGGCGCTGGGGTGGCCGACGTGCTCGCCAACGTGACCATGCTCACCGCGATCAGGCTCGGTCCCCTCGCTGTGGCCTCCGTGCTCGGCGCGCTCTTCCCCGTGGTCGTGGTGACGCTCGCCCGTATCTTCCTGAAGGAGCGGCTGCATCTGTGGCAGAAGCTCGGCGTGGGTCTCGCGATGATCGCGGTCGTCCTCTCGGCCATGCCCTGAGGCTCCGGCACGCCGCTGCACCTCCAGCTAGACGGAGTCACCGGGCTACGAGGCGCCGCCATCGGGTACGCTAGTGGGTGAGCGGCGATGAGACGGTCGCCGCCGTCAGGAGGAGGTCATCGTGATCCAGCTCGACATACCCGGATACGGTGAACTCCGTCTGCAGCACCTCGTACTCGACGTGAACGGGACGATCGCGGCTGGTGGCGAACTCGTCGAGGGTGTCGCCGAGGGGATCGCGGCCCTGGAGGGGACGCTGCGGACGGTTGCGGTGACTGCTGATACGCACGGGACCGCTCACGCTCTGGGTGAGCGTCTCGGTATCGGCGTGCACGTGATCACCGGTTCGTGGGAGGCCGGGGACAAGCTCGAGCTCGTGCAGGACCTGGGATCGGATGCGGTCGTTGCGATCGGCAACGGCTCGAACGACGCGCTCATGCTCCGCTCGGCGGCGGTGGGCGTATGCGTCATCGGTCCCGAGGGGGCCTCGCGGGCCACCCTCGAGGCGGCGGACATCGTGGTCACCGACATACGCGACGCGCTGGCGCTCCTCGCGGATCCGCGACGCATGCTCGCAACGCTGAGGACGTGAGCTGGATGCGTCGGAGCCACCCCCTCATCACCGTGGTCGGCGGCGCCAACATCGACATCGTCGGCATCCCTGACGGGTCCTTCGTGTCCCGCGACTCGAACCCGGGCGCCGTGCGCACCAGCGCGGGCGGCGTGGGCCGCAATGTGGCGGAGACGCTCGCCCTGCTCGGCGCGGAGGTGCGGTTCGTCACCGCCTTTGGCGACGACGAGGAGTCGGACCGGCTGATCGCCAGGTGTGAGGATGCGGGCATGGACTGCACATACAGCGTGCGTGCCGAGGGTGTCCCGGGGTCGCGCTATCTCGCAGTGATGGACAGCGGGGGAGATCTGGCTGCCGCGGTCAACGACATGCGCGCGCTGTCCGCGCTCACGCCCGACCGGGTGGATGCGGCGGCGTTCAAGGAGGCCGACGCGGTGGCCCTCGACACGAACCTGCAGCCATCCACCATCGTCCGCGTGGCCCAACTCGCGGATGGGGCGCCGCTGGTGCTCGATCCCGTCTCGACGGTGAAAGCGGCGGCTGCGCGCCCGGTGCTGGGGCGGCTCACCGCCATCAAGGCGAACCTGCGGGAGGCCGAGGCGCTCTCAGGCGCCGCCGGAGCGGAGGGCTCGGCGCTGGGTCTCGTGGAGGCCGGTATACCGTGGGTGTTCGTCACGGGCGGTCATGACGGCGCGTGGTGCGCTTCGGCAGACGGCGCCTTCCACGTGCCGGCCATCCCCGTGCAGGTGCGCGACGCCACCGGCGCCGGGGACGCGTTCGCCGCTGGTGTGGCGTGGGGCGTGGCTACAGGCGCGCCGATCCTTGAGACGGCGCGTCGCGCGCTGGTCCTCTCGGCCATCGCACTCGAGAGCGCTTCCACTGTCAGCCCTGTGCTGACGCAGCAGACGGTCGATGAACGGATGGAGGGGTTGGGACTCTGAGACCACATCTGAGGATCTCCGAGGAGGTCGCGGCCGCGCTGGACGCCGGACGACCCGTGGTCGCTCTCGAATCGACCATCATCTCGCATGGGTTCCCGTACCCGGCCAATGTGGAGTCAGCCCGGGAGTGCGAACGGATCGCGCGTGAGGAGGGTGCGGTTCCCGCCACCATCGCGGTGATCAGGGGCCAGCTTGCCGTGGGTCTCAGCGACGCCGAGATCGAGCACCTGGGCTCGGAGCGGGACACGCCCAAAGCCAGCCGACGCGACCTGCCGCTGCTGCTGGCGAGCGGTTCGAACGGGGCCACCACGGTGGCGGGCACGATGGCCATCGCGGCGATGGCCGGCATCAGCATCTTCGCTACCGGAGGCATCGGCGGCGTGCACAGGGGCGCCGAGCGCTCCTTCGACATCTCGGCCGATCTCGAGGAGCTCGAGCGCACGAGTGTGGGCGTTGTGTCGGCAGGCGCCAAGTCGGTCCTCGACATCGGCCTCACCCTCGAGTACCTGGAGACGCGCGGAGTCCCCGTGCTCGGCTATCGCACTGATGCCTTCCCGGCGTTCTACACGCGGGATAGCGGCTACGGTGTGGACGCGCGCCTCGAGACACCGGACGAGGTGGCATCGGTACTGCAGGCGAAGTGGGAGACAGGCCTGACGGGCGGGGCGCTCATCACCAACCCGATCCCCGAGGAGAGTGCGCTCGATGCGGACCTGATCGAGCGCATCATCGAACAAGCGTTGGCCGAGGCCCGCGAGACCGGGGTGCGCGGCAAGGCGACCACCCCATTCCTGCTTGAGCGGATACATCAGCTCACGGATGGCGCGAGCGAGGTGGCGAACAAGGCGCTCGTGTGGTCGAACGTCCGCGTGGCGGCGCAGATCGCAGCGGCCCTGTCCAAGCGTATGGGAACGACACATCTATCGGGGAGGCACCAGTGACCGAGACGCCCAACGGCCACAGCGCGTTCAACGAGTCGCTTTTGGAGATGGTGCAGGGCACGGAGGCGGACTTCCTTGCGAGCAAGCACGGACGGTACGGCAACGTGGAGGGCGCGGTGCGCATCTTCCTGGAGTTCCTGCGGGGATTCGAGTTCATGCAGATGGACCGGCCGTGCGTGACGGTGTTCGGCTCGGCACGTTTCCGCGAGGGTCACCCCTACTACGAGCAGGCGCGCGAGATGGGCCGGACGCTCGGTGAAGCCGGGTTCGGTGTCATGACCGGAGGTGGTCCGGGGATCATGGAGGCCGCGAACCGCGGCTGCAAGGAGGCTGGCGGGCTGTCGATCGGCGCCAACATCAGTCTCCCGCATGAGCAGAAGCCCAACCCGTACATCGACAAGTTCATGGAGTTCGAGCACTTCTTCGTGCGCAAGGTCATCATGGTCAAGTACTCCTGCGCTTTCATCGTGTGCCCGGGTGGGTTCGGCACGCTCGACGAGATCTTCGAGACGCTGGTCTTGATGCAGACGAAGAAGATCGACGACTTCCCCGTAGTGGCTCTTGGCGCCGACTTCTGGGAGCCGATGATCTCGTTCTTCGAGCGTCGCATGGTGACCGAGGGGACGATATCGGCGTCGGACATCGACATGCTGCGCATCACCGATTCGATCGATGAGGCGATGGTGCACGTGAAGAGCAGCCCGTTCTGCGAATCGTGATGACGGGGGCGATTCGGCGATGAGTCCGCCCCGGAGTGGAACGTCCCGGTCGCTGTGAACGCCTGCTACCGCCGCTTGAGGTCCCGCGACACCGCCATCGCCGCCCGTGCGCCTTCGCCGGCGGCGATGATGATCTGCTTGCCGGGTGTGTCTGTCACGTCACCGGCGGCGTAGATCATCGGCGCGCTGGTGGCGCCGCGGTTGTCTATGACGATCTCACCCTTGTCGTTCATCTCCACGAGCCCCGCGGTGTACTCGGACACCGCAATCGATCCGCTCTCGATGAAGACCCCCGACACCGCGAGATCCTCCTCGATGCCCTCCTTGGGGCTCTTCAGCTTGACGCCGGTGACTCGCTCGTCACCCACGATCTCGGTCACCTTGAAGCCGACTTTCAGCGTGATGTCGGGCTGTGACTCGACGTGTCCGAGCATCGTGTCCGCGATCTTCAGGTCACGAAGCGTGATCAGCGATACCCGCGCTCCGAGGCTGGCGAGTTCGAGGGCAGCGTCGGCCGCCGACTCGCCGGGACCCACCACTGCCACGTCGGCATCCTTGAAGAACGCCGCGTCGCACGTTGCGCAATACGACACGCCCCTGCCCACGAACTCCTGCTCCCCGGGTACGGCCAGCCGGTTGGGGGCTTTACCGGTGGCGATGATGATGGCGCGGGCCGCGAGCGTGGAGCCCTCCCGCGTGAAGACCTCGTAGCCGTCATCGGTGGGGACAATCGCGTTCACGAGCTGGCCCTCGAAGCACTCGACGTCGAACTGCGACACGTGCTCCCGGAAGTTCTTCACCAGCTCCTTGCCGGTCACCAGGCGCCAGCCGAGGTAGTTCTCGATCTCGCCCGCCCACAGCGCTTGTCCGCCCACTTCGCCGCCCACGATGGCGGTCTTGAGTCCCTGGCGTGACGTGTACATGCCTGCCGTGAGTCCCGCGGGTCCGGCTCCGATGATGACGACGTCGTAGCGCTCGGCGGTGCTGTCGTTCGCGGTCATCTGACATCCTCCCGCATCGGTACGGTGACAGGGGATCGTGCCCCATCATCGTACCACCTGCGGGAGCAGGTCCATGCATGCTCGCTGTGCTGCGTGCGTTATGCTTGCCACAGTCTCAACCGCTGCGAGGAGACCGATGATGTCAGCCCGGGTAGCCGTCGTCCGCTGTGAGACGTACGAACCCTCGGAGGTGTCCGGCGCCATTCGCCGCGCCCTCGATCTCCTGGGCGGAGCGGGTCGCTTCGTGAGTCCGGGCGAAAGCATCGTGCTCAAGCCGAACCTCCTCGTGGCGAGCGCCGCTGACAAGGCCGTCACCACGCATCCGGAGGTCTTCGCTGCGGTCGCAACCGTGCTTGCCGAGGCCGGCGCGGATCTGGCGTGGGGCGACTCACCCGGTTTCGGTGGCGCGCTCGGCGTGGGTAAGCGTGCGGGCATCGCCCAGGTGGCGGAGCGCCTCGGTATCCAGATGGCCGACTTCGAGCATGGCCGGACGGTCCCGTTCACCGACGGCGGGCTCATCAAGCAGTTCACTATCGCCGAGAGCGTTGCTGCGTCTGACGGGCTGGTGTCTCTTCCCAAGCTCAAGACGCACGCGCTCACACGCATGACCGGTGCGGTCAAGAACCAGTTCGGCTGCATACCAGGTCTGCTCAAGGGCGAGTTCCATACACGGATGCCCGACGTTGAGCGGTTCAGCCAGATGCTCGTGGACCTTAACCGCCTGCTCCGTCCGCGGTTCTTCGTGATGGACGCGGTCGTTGCCATGGAGGGTAACGGTCCGCGAGGAGGCGATTCCCGGCAGGTAGGGGTGCTGCTGGCGTCAGACGACCCCGTGGCCATCGATGCGCTCGGCTGCAGGATCATGTCGCTCGATCCGGCACTCGTCGACACGGTGGTGTACGGCGAGAAGTGGGGGCTCGGCAGCGCGAGCGACATCGAGATCCTTGGCGACGAGTTGCCGGTGCTCCCCGACTACCGGGTGAACCGGGAGTCTGCCTCCACCACACGCGGGCTCGGGTCGTCGCTGGGCAAGCGGCTGTTGGCGCCACGGCCGTACATCATCGCCGAGCGATGCACCCGGTGCGGCACGTGCGTGCACGTGTGCCCTGTCGATCCCAAGGCCGTTGACTGGGGTGCCGGTGACCACCGCGTTCCGCCCGTGCACGACTATGACCGGTGCATCCGATGCTACTGCTGCCAGGAGATGTGTCCGGAGCGCGCGATCGAGGTGAAGACGCCGCTGCTCGGCAGGTTGATCAGGCGGTGAGGTGGTACGCTTGAGACCGGTCGTGCGCGGCGCCTGGACCCCCTGAGAACGGAGTCATCCATGGACGCGATTCTCGGCATGTACGGCTGGGCGGCCCTCGCGGTGTTCGCCTACATGGCAACCGGCTTCGTGGTCGCCCTCATCCTCAGGCGCAACGACATCGTGGACACGATGTGGGGTCTGGGATTCGTGCTGATCACTATCACTGCGCTCATCGCGCAGCAGCCGATCAGCCCGCGTCTGTGGCTGGTGGCCGCGCTCGTGGGGTTGTGGGCGCTCCGTCTGGCGCTCCACATCGGTTTCCGCAACCGAGGCAAGACCGAGGACTTCCGGTACGCCGCGTGGAGGCGCGACTGGGGCAAGTGGTTCTACCTGCGCGCCTTCTTCCAGATCTTCATGCTGCAGGGCTTCCTCATGCTCGTGGTCTCGGCATCGATCGTGGTGGTGGGCGCCGATGGCGGAGGTCCGCTCGGCTGGCTCGACGCGCTCGGCGTGGCTGTCTGGCTCCTCGGCTTCGTGTTCGAGGCGATGGGCGACTGGCAGCTCAAGCGGCACATCGCCGATCCGGCGAACAAGGGCGTTCTTATGACCTCGGGTCTGTGGTGCTACACGAGGCACCCCAACTACTTCGGTGAGGCGGTCCAGTGGTGGGGGCTCTGGGTGATCGCACTTGCCGTGCCGCTCGGCTGGGTCGCGGTGATCAGTCCTGCCACGATCACGTACCTGCTCAGGTACGTCTCGGGCGTGCCGATGCTCGAGAAGAAAATGCAGAAGAACCCGGCATGGGCCGAGTACGCGCAGCGCACGAGCGTGTTCGTTCCGCTGCCGCCGAGCAGGCGCTGACTCCGTCTACCAGAGCCGGTACCAGCCGTCGCGCTCTTCCGTCTCGGCGGGAACGCCGTAGAGCGTGGAGAGCGCCGCGCCGGTGAGCATCTCCCGCTTGGGACCATCGCGGAACACGCGGCCGTCCTTCAGCATCACCACGCGGTCGACCTCGGGCACGATGTCGCTTACGTGGTGGGTGACGATCACGAGCGCGGTGGTCTCGGCGATCCGCCTGAGAAGCCGCAGGAAGTGGTAGGCGCCTGCGGGATCGAGACCGTGCGTCGGCTCGTCCAGCACCAGGAGCGCGGGGTCGTGCACGAGCGCCCTGCCGATCAGCGCCCGGCGCGCCTCGCCGGTCGACAGCGTGTCCATCGTGCGGTCGGCGAGATCGGCGATGCCGAGGTGATCGAGCAGCTCTCCGGCTCGCGCCTCCATCTCAGGCGTGACCTCACCTGGCCGATACAGCCCTATCGACCCGAAGAATCCCGACAGCACCACGTCGCGCGCGGTCAACCGCCTGCGGTGCTCCTCCTGCAGGGCGTCCGAGACCACTCCGAAGATGCGTCGCGCCGCGAACAGGTCCCAGAGTGATGCGCCTCGCATGAGCACCGGAGGCTCGTCGCGCACGAGGGGACGGATGTCGCGGGTGAGCAGGCCGATGAGCGTGGACTTCCCCGCGCCGTTGGGGCCGAGCACCGCAACGTGCTCGCCTTCGCGGAAGGCTAGGTTGTCGACGTGGAGGATCGTGCGCCCATCGCGCACGACCTCCGCGTCACGGAGCTCGATGAGGGGGCCCGATGTCACGCTACGCCAGGCCGGTCTCTTTGAACGCCTTCTTCACGGAACCGAGGCTGCCGCCCACGTTGAACTTCCACTTGCCCGTGGACGCCTTGACCGTGAGCACATCGGGCGTGCTGGTGTTCTCATCCGTGGCGCCCATGCGGAACTTGGCGCCCTGGTACTGGGAGCGCTCGACCGCCCAGTTGCCGGGTGTCTCGGCAAGCGCGGCGTCGGGTGACATCCGCCAGTACGCCTCCGAGTAGCTCCCCGACGACTTCAGCTGCGCCCCCCACTGCCCGAAGAAGCCCCTGCCATCGGCCTTAGCGCCGTCACGTGCCGCAGTGACCGTCGCCGTGACCTTCTCCTTGGTGAGTTCGGCGAAGATCAGGCGGCGGTCGGTGATGACGAGCGTGTACGACTTCTGCTTCAGACCCATGAAGCCGGCAACGAGCGTCAGGCCGCCGATGACGGCGAGGATCTCCTCACCATTTGCGGCGGGAGCAGCGGCGGGTGCCGGCACGGGGGCGGCGGGCTCGGGCGCCGCTGCCTGCAGGGGTGCGCCGCATACGGTGCAGAACGCGTCGCCGACGCCTGCCTCGGCGCCGCAAGAGCTGCAGAAGCGGGAAGAGCTCGGCATGGCTGTCCCTTCGGTCGGAGCCGTCAGGAAGAAGTGTACCGCCTTGCACTGTTAGTCGCCGATGGGATGGGGTAAGGTTCATAACGTTCACAAATGAATGAAACTTCTGATAGTCGCTCGCGTCGAGAGGAGGCGCTGTGTCTGGAGACCGGGGTGCCGCCCCGTCGGATTCGCTAGAGAGGCTCTCGCGGATGCTGGAGGGCGTTGGGTTTCCGCATACGATCGCCCGCGTGTATGCGGCCCTCACGCTGGCCGAGGGGGAGGGGCTGTCCACCACCGAGCTGGTCGATGCGCTTGGCGTCTCCCGCGCCTCGATCAGCAACGCGGTGCAGTTCCTCGAAGGAACCGAGCTCGTGGAGCGCTACCGCGTGCGAGGCTCACGCGAATCGCACTACCGGATGCTCAAGGGCCGGTGGGGCGACGTGCTTGCCCGCAAGATCGCGGCGACCGGGTACATCAGGAAGATCGCCGAGGAGGTCCTCGCCACGACCACCTCGCCACACGCACGGGAGCGGCTTGAGGAGATGCACGACGTGTACGCGTTCTTCGAACAGGAGTTCGAGGGCGTGATCGAGCGGTTCAACGAAAGGAACGGATCATGACAGGCCCGGCCATCAGTGTGGAGAACCTACGCTTCAGCTACGGCGACCTCGAGGCCGTCAAGGACATCTCGTTCGAGGTGCAGCCCGGGGAGATCCTCGGCTTCCTCGGTCCCAACGGAGCGGGCAAGTCGACCACCATCAAGATGCTCACCGGCCAACTCACGCCGAAGAGTGGCGTGGCGCGCGTGCTCGGCATCGATGTCAGCACCGACGATCCGGAGCTGCAGGCACGCATCGGCGTGTGCTTCGAGGAGAAGAACCTCTACCTCAACATGTCGGCGAAGGAGAACCTCGACTTCTATGCCAGCCTGTTCGGCATCAAGGAGCCGGACTCGGTGGAGGTCCTGCGGCGGGTGGGCCTCGCCGACAGGGCGAAGGACCGTGTGAAGACGTTCTCGAAGGGCATGCGGCAGCGCATGATGATCTCCCGCGCGTTCATCAACAAGCCCGACGTGCTCTTCCTCGATGAGCCTACCGACGGCCTCGACCCTGTGACCTCGGCGTCGATCCGCAAGACGATACGCGAGGAGGCGGAGCGCGGCGCGGCCGTGCTGCTCACCACGCACGACATGTTCGAGGCCGACGAGCTCTCCGACCGGGTCGCGTTCATCAACGAGGGCCAGATCGTGGCGCTTGATACAGCGGAGAACCTGAAGCTCAAGTACGGCACACGCTCGGTGAAGGTGCGGTTGCGCGACGGCGACGGTGTGCGCGAGGAGGTCCTGCCGCTCGACGGCGACGGCTCTTCGGCAAAGCTCGCCGAGCTTGCGGCCAGTCCCGACCTGATGACCATCCACACCGAGGAGGCGACGCTGGACCAGATCTTCATCCAGCTGACCGGTAGGGGGCTCGAGGGATGAGCCGTCCGACATCGCGCCCGGCGATCATCCGGGCGCTCCTCAAGAAGGAGCTCACAGCATACTCGCGGGACCTGGTGTTCCTCGGGCTCACGCTGGTCGTTCTGATCGCAGCCCCGTTCCTGTTCCACGCGCTGCCCGATTCCGTGGACGAGTCGATCACGCTCGGCGTGTATCCGGCGATCCCGGAGATGATCGGCGACGCGAGGGAAGCGCTTGCGGAGATGGGGGCGACCGAGGAGCAGCTTGCCGAGCTTGACGACATCGATCTGGCTGCCGGGGAGGAGGGGCTCGAGCTCATCGAGTTCGAGAGCGAAGAGCGGCTCCGCGGCGTGATCGAAGGCTCGCTGGAACTCTGGCGCACGGAGAGCGGGGAGATGGTCTACCGGGACAAGGAGGCGGGTGACAAGAAGCCGGAGGACGCCGAGCGTGTCGAGCCCGATATCGGCGTGGCGTTCCCGAGCGACTTCATAGCCGGGGTCGCAGCCGGCAAGGACGACCTCACGGTCACAGTGTACTCGCAGGCAGGCATCGGCGAGGAGATCCAGACCGCCATGAAGAGCTTCGTGCGGGAGGCCGCGTATCAGATCGCGGGCCGCGAACTCCCTGTGGGCATGCCTGATGAGGACACCATCGTGCTCGGCGACGACCGCATGGGCGACCAGGTGACCATGCAGGAGCGCATGCGTCCGCTGCTGCTCTTCATGGTGCTCCTCATGGAGACGTTCTCCATGGCCTCTCTCGTCTCCACCGAGGTGCTGCAGCGCACGGTGACGGCCGTCCTGGTGACGCCGGCCAAGGTGGGCGACTTCCTCGCCGCCAAGACGATCTTCGGCACGCTCATGTCGCTCTCACAGGCGCTGATCATCCTTGTCTTCATCGGTGGCGTGACCTCGGCGAACTGGTCCTTGATCCTCGCCGTCCTGGTCATGGGCGCGATCATGTTCACGGGCATAGCGCTGTTCGTGGGAGCGGCGGGCAAGGACTTCATGGGTCAGCTCTTCTACGCGATGCTGTTCACAATCCCGCTGCTCATACCGGCCATCTCGGTGATGTTCCCCGGTTCCGCGGCGCCGTGGGTGAAGGCGCTGCCGTCGTATCCGATCATCAAGGTCCTCGTCGAAACGACCGCCTACGGCGGCACCTGGGGCGATGCATGGGGTTCGCTGGCGTATGCGGCGCTCTGGCTGGTGGTCCTGTACTTCGCCGGACTGTTCGCTCTGAAGCGGAAGGTGGAGACGCTATGAGCCTCTCGCGTATCTGGAAGGTACTGCGCAAGGACCTCGCGCTCGGCCCGCGTTCCTCGATCTTCCTGTGGGCGATCGTGCTGCCGTTCGCGCTCACGCTCATCCTCCAGGTGGCGTTCGGGTCGCTCTTCGACCCCAAGCCGAGACTCGGGATCGTGGACGATGGCGACTCCTCGATCACGGCGGCCATCGGGGACATGGACGGCATCGAGTTCACGCTCCTCGACGATGCCGGGGAGATGAAGGCGCAGGTGGAGGCGAACGATCTGGACGCCGGATTGATCCTGCCGCAGGGCTTCGACGAGGCCGTGCGCAACGGAGACCGCCCCGCGCTGCAGTTCTTCGTCGGCGGCGAGAGCTACGCCTCCAATCGCATCATCCTCACGGTCACGGCGATCGACCTGATCCGCGAGATCGAGGGCAGCGAGGCGCCGGTCACGGTGGACGTGGTGAGCTTCGGCGAGGCCGGACTGCCGATGTCGAGGCGTCTCATCCCGGTCATCGTGTTCTACGCGCTCGCGATGGCGGGCCTGTTCGTGCCGGGATCCAACCTGGTGGAGGAGAAGGAACAGGGCACGCTCATGTCGCTCTTGGTGACGCCGGTGAAGGCGAGCGAGGTGCTGATCGCCAAGTGGCTGCTCGGGGTGGTCCTCTCAGTAGTGCTGGCCTCGGCGTCACTCGCGCTCAACGGTGCGTTCGGCGCCAACTGGGCGCAGGTCCTGGTGGTCATCCTGGTGGCGGGGGCGCTCTCCTCGGTGCTCGGCATCCTTGCCGGCGTTTACGCCAAGGACTCGTCGATCATGTTCGCGATCGTGAAGGGCAGCGGCATCTTCCTCTTCGCGCCCACGCTCTTCTACATCTTCCCGGAGTGGCCCCAGTGGATCGCCAAGATCTTCCCGCTGTACTGGATCATCGAACCGATCTGGCAGGTCTCGGTGATGGGCGAGGGTCTCGGCACGGTATGGGTGGAGCTCGTCGTTGCGCTCGGCATCACCGCCGCACTCGGCGCTGCCGCATGGTGGCTCGCCAAGCGCATGCAGGCCCAGATGGCCGGGCAGTGATCCCGCAGACGCTGAAGGAGGTCGTGTGATGGAGTGGTACTGGTGGGCCCTGATCGCCGTGGGTGTGGTGGCTATCGGCTATCTCAAGCTCAAGGTGTGGGGCAAGATCATGGAGAACATGAAGGCTAAGAAGGCGGCGCAGGCCGAGCTCGACAACGAGTGACGGCCCCGGCGACCGGTCGGGCCGGGAGGCGTGTGCTCCTGAGCCCGGCTGGTCAGCCGAGGATGCGCGGCGGCAGGAACGGCTCGACGCACATCCACACGTAGTAGATGAGCAGCAGGATGCAGAGGCAGCCCGTGGGTATCGCGGCAACGAGTATCCACCACCGGCCCCTGCCGGCGCCGAGCGGTGCCGGCGACTGAGCGATATCGCGCTCCCGCACTACCACGCGATCGTCGTTGACGCGGATGCCCCGGAGGCCCGTCATCCACATGCCGACGCTTGCCGAGTGGGAGCGCCGGAGCGCCATCCAGTAGAACACCGCCCATCCCACGAGGACCGCGGCGAGCGCCCACTGCCACGTAGACACAGCGGCGGGCGCGGGAAGGCCCTCGTAGCCGAGTGCCGTCAACCACCCGTGGGCGACGTGCTCGGACATCTGTATCCACACCGGCATCGCGGCGTCGGCGCCATGAAGGCCTCCCGCGAGCGTGGAGAAGGTCAGGGCGGTGGGAACGAGCAGCATCGGCCCGAGGCCGATGACGACGTCGGTGGCCCATGCGCTGTACCGGCGTCCGAGCGACGCCTGGGGTACGCACCGTCCCTCGTCCGGCCGCACGCGGCGCTCGACGATCTCGGAGGCCACCTCCACGGGATCGCCGAAGTCCCGCAGGACGGCCGCGGCGTCACCACGCTCGCCGACTTCCTCGTACAGGTGCGTGCGGATCTCCTCGATCGTGTCATCCACATCCCCGGGTGGCAGTCCCCTGAGGCCCCGGCGCACCTTCGCGAGGTATCGCGTGATGTCGGCGTGTTCGGCTTGCGTCATCGGTCGCCCTTCCCCCCGAGCTCGTCCATGGCTCCCGCAACGGTCTCCCACTCGGTCAACGCGCGTTCGCGGAACGCACGCCCCTCGGCGGTGATGCGGTAGTACTTCCGCGGTCCGGCCGGGCCTTCGTCAGACCATGCCGAGGAGACGAGGCCGTCGGCCTCGAGGCGTCGCAGGACCGGGTAGACGGTCCCCTCGCCTGCCACGAGCCCTCCGCGCTCCTTGAGCTCCCTCACGATGGCGTATCCGTACAGAGCCTCGTTCCGCACGAGGTTGAGGATCATCAACTCGACGATCCCCTTGCGGAGCTGCGTCGACCACGATGAGAAGCCGTCATCCGGTGCGGTTCGTGTACGTCTGGCCATCGGACCCCGTCTGAGACGGATACTGTGTAATGAACAGTACCCTCACACCGGCGTGTCTGCAAGCTGAGGCCGTACCCCCGATACCGCCGCGACCGTGGAGGGGCCATGGTGCGATAGACTGCTGGTTCGGGCTGTGCCGACGTGTCCGCGGCGTGAAGGAGTATCTGTGCTGGTCGTCGACTCACATACCCACGCGTTCCCTGATGGGCTTGCCGAGATGGCGGTCGGGCGTCTCGTGGGTCGTGAAGGCGTCCGCGCCTACTACGACGGAACGGTGAGCGGGCTCCTCGGCTCCATGGCGTTGCGGGGTGTCGACCGGTCCGTCATCGCGCCGGTGGCCACCAAGCCGTCGCAGGTGCGCACGATCAACGACTGGGTCATGGGGATCGGTAACGAGAGGATCGTCCCGCTCGGCGCGATGCATCCCGACCTGCCGGATCCGGAGGAGGAGATCGCGCGGCTCGCCGCCGCGGGGGTGCGCGGCATCAAGCTGCACTCACAGAACCAGGACTTCTCTCCCGAGGAGGGGCGTATGGCCCCGATCTACGAGGCGGTCATCCGGCACGGCATGCTCATCCTGTTCCATGCCGGGGGCTTCGTGGTCGATGAGGGGACGGACGCCCACCCTGACGTGTTCGCGCCGATGCTCGACGATTGGCCCGGGATGGTGTGCATCCTCGCGCATATGGGCGGATTCCGCTACTGGGACGAGGTCCGCGAGCATCTGTGCGGACGGCAGGTGTATCTCGACACGGCGTACGTGCCGGGCATCCTGCCCGACGACGAGCTGTTGTCGCTCATCCGCGAGCACGGCGCGCACCGCGTGCTGTTCGGCTCCGACGGCCCGTGGGCCGATGCCGGCGTCGAGATAGCGCAGCTGAAGAACATCGGCCTTACCGAGGACGAACTCGGGATGATCCTGTCCTCGAACGCGCGCGCGCTGTTCGGCATCTGACGGGAGTCTCCCCGTACGCAGCGGGTATACTTGTCGGGTATCGCCGCAACAGGAAGGACGAGATGGGTCCGCACATCCTGGTCGTCGAAGACCATCCGCAGAACCGCTACCTGATGACGTACCTGCTGGAGAGCCGGGGGTACGAGGTCGAGGTCGCCCTCGATGGGGCCGAGGCGCTCGATGCGCTGGAGACGCGCATCCCGGATCTCATCCTCATGGACATGCAGCTCCCCAAGGTCGACGGTTACGAGGCCACGCGGCGCATCAAGGGCGACGAGCGGCTCAAGGGTATCCCGCTCGTGGCGGTGACCGCGCACTCGATGCGGGGCGACCAGGACAAGGCGATGGCAGCGGGATGCGACGTCTTCGTGACCAAGCCGATCAACGGCGAGGAGCTCCTCGCCCTGGTGGACCGTCTGCTCAGGCGCTGACGTCCGGCGTCCTGCGGGCGCCGCGGTCTTCACATTCGCCCGGCGATGCGCCACTCGCGCGCGGTCGGGCGACCCCCTATACTGGAAGACCGCGCTCCGGCATTCGGGTCCGGGTCTCGGGTGGCGGTATGTCGTGAACCTGGTCAGGTCCGGAAGGAAGCAGCCATAAGCGGCCTCTGCCGGGTGCCCGGGACCTGGTCCCGAACGCCGGAGCGCATGATGTCACGGCCGAGCCTGCGTGCGGCGAACACCGACCGGAGCACCCCGAGGAGCCGAACTCCATGACTCACCTGTCCTGGTACCGCAAGTACCGCCCCCAGACCTTCGACGACGTGGTCGGGCAGCCGCACATCCAGCAGACGCTCCGCAACGCGGTGGCGGACGGGGCGGTGGCGCACGCGTACCTGTTCACCGGGCCGCGCGGGACGGGCAAGACCACCACGGCGAGGGTCCTCGCCAAGGCCCTCAACTGCGAGCAGGGCCCCACCGCCGATCCCGATGACACATGCGACCAGTGCCGGGCGATCGCCGACGGCACGCACCCCGATGTCCAGGAGCTCGACGCGGCTTCGCGGACGGGCGTCGAGGACGTCCGGGAGCAGATCATCGGGCGGCTCAACTACGCGCCCGCCCGGGGCCGGTGGAAGGTCTACATCATCGACGAGGTGCACATGCTGTCCACCTCGGCGTTCAATGCCCTCCTCAAGTCGCTTGAGGAGCCTCCCGAGCGCACCGTGTTCATCCTGTGCACCACGCATCCCCACAAGGTCCCCGAGACGATCCACTCCCGCTGCCAGAGGTTCGACTTCCGGCGACTCTCGGTAGAGGACATCGTCGGCCGACTGCGGACCATCAGCGAGGCCGAGGGCGTGGACGTTCCGGATGGGGCGCTCACGCTGATCGCCAAGCACGCGCTCGGCGGGATGCGGGACGCCATCACGACGCTCGAACAACTCGCCTCCTTCGGCGGCGGGACGATCCGTCTCGAGGATGTCGAAGGGCTGCTTGGCGAGGTCGACGCCGACGTGCTGTTCGAGGCCGCCTCCCTGGTGCTTGAGCGCGATGTGGCGGGCGCCTTCAGGTTCGTGGCGCGAATGGCGGAGGCCGGTATCGACATGGCCGAGTTCGTGAAGGGTCTCGTGCGCCACTTCCGCGACCTGTTCGTGCTCGCGGCGGTGGGTGGCGACGTGGCGGTCGACACGACCTCCGAGGATCTCGGTCGCCTGCAGAGCCAGGCGACCCGGTTCGGCGCCGACCGCATCGGGCGGGTGCTGGAGATCCTGGAGCGGCTGACCACCGAGTTGCGGTATGCGGCCGATCAGCGTCTTGCGGTGGAGGTCGCGATGACGCGGATGGCGCGCCCGCAGGGCGACCTCACGCTGGCCTCGCTCGCCGAGCGTGTGGACGCGCTTGAGGCCGGAGCCCCGCTCACCGACTTCTCCGCGGCGCCCTCGCCGGTCGCCTCCGTGTCCCGTTCCCCGAAGGCGGATCCCGCGGCGCGGTCACAGCGGCCGCTGGCCGACGGGACCGCCGCTTCTCCGGCATCCGGGCGCTCCGGCACGGACCCGGCGGCCGAGCCGTCGTCCGCACCCGCCAAGGCGGGCGCGGCGTCTCCGGGAGCGCAGTGCCTCGATGTCGCGACGGTGAAGCGGGCGTGGCCTGCCGTCCTGGCGGAGATCAAGAAGATCCGCGCACCACGCGCGCACATATTCAACGGCACCGAGGCCGAGGTGGTTTCGGGGACCTTGGTGGTCGAGTTTCCCGCGGATCAGCGCTTTGCCATGGATCTCGCCCGTGAGACGGAGACCCTCGGCGTCCTTCGCCGTGCGGTCCGCTCGGTGCTCGGACAGGAACCGCCTGTCGAGTACCGGCTCGGCAGATCAGGGGCGTCCTCGTCGGCTGAGGCTGTGGCCGCGCAGGCGCCCCGGCAGGACGAGGCGCCCGACACGGCCACGGAGCCGGTCGTGGACCTTGAAGCATCGGTTCTCGCCGAGCTGGGTGGCGAGATCATCGAAGATGTCACAGACGGACAGGAAGATGGATAGAGGATGGGAGGGCGCATGAAGCCCAACATGCAGAACGTGATGAAGCAGGCTCAGAAGATGCAGGCCGATATGGCCCGTGTGCAGGAGGAGCTCAAGGACGAGCGTGTCGAGGCGTCGGTCGGCGGTGGCGCGGTCAAGGTGGTGATGACGGGCGACCTCAGCATGGAGTCGGTCTCGATCGATCCGTCGGCGATCGATCCCGATGACGCGGCGATGCTCGAGGACATGGTCGTGGCCGCGGTCAACGAGGCCATGCGTCAGGCGCAGGACCTCGCGTCGCGGAAGATGGCCGCCGTCACCGGCGGACTCGGGCTGCCGGGCGGGATGTTCTAGGAATGGCCTTCTACGCCCCTCCGATCGCCCGATTGCTCGAGGAGCTCGAGCGTCTGCCCGGCATCGGACCCAAGTCCGCGCAGCGGCTCGCCTATCACATCCTGCGGGGCGATGACGATGCGGCCGGACGTCTCGCCGACGCGATCGTCGACGTGAAGCGGACCATCCGTTTCTGTGAGCGGTGCTTCAACTTCGCTGAGGGCGACCTGTGCGACATATGCGGTGATCCCGGGCGTGACACGGCCACCATCTGCGTGGTCGAGGAGCCACGCGACGTGGTAGCCGTCGAGCGCACGGGAGAGTTCAGGGGCACGTATCACGTCCTGCAAGGGGCCATCTCGCCCATCGACGGTATCGGCCCGGAGCAGTTGCGGGTGCGGGAGTTGGTCGACCGCCTCCGTGCGGGCGACGTCACCGAGGTGATCCTCGCCACCGATCCAGACATCGAGGGTGAGACGACCGCGCTGTACCTGTCACGTCTCATCCGTCCGCTGGGGGTCCGCGTCACGCGCATCGCGTCCGGTCTTCCGGTCGGCGGTGACCTGGAATACGCCGACGAGGTGACGCTCGGTCGCGCCCTCGAAGCACGCCGTGAGATGGATTGATGGAAGATTCTTGCTACCGTTCACCGATTGGCGTCCGCCGCTGACCTTTGCGGGCCGGTCGGGCTGACGGGGTACCCGCGTATCCTGATACGGTTATCGAACATCACCCGGCCTCACCTCCCGTCCCGCCCGAACCTGGCCGACTCATCCCAGAAAGGGGGAGCCCATGCCACAGCTGACGGAGATTCGCTGGCACGCCCGTGCCGGTCAGGGTGCCGTCACAGCCGCAAAGGTGGTCGCCGAGACCGCGCTCGCGGCCGATCAGTATCTGCAGGCGATGCCCGAATACGGTCCGGAGCGCATGGGGGCGCCGATCAAGGCGTTCACCCGCATCTCGTCAGACCCGATCGAGATCCACTGCAACATCGAGAACCCCGACATCGTGATCGTGCTTGACGACTCGCTCATCGACATCGTCGATGTGGCCGAGGGCGTGCACGACGATGGCGTCATCCTCATCAACACCTGCACGCCTCCCGCTGAGGTCCGCGCCAAGCTCGGGGTGTCCGACAGCGTCCGCGTCGCATGCGTCGACGCTTCGGGTATCGCCCTCGACACCATCAAGCGGGACATCCCCAACACCCCGATGGTCGGCGCCCTGATCAAGGCGACCTCCGTTGTGGACCTGGAGGCGTTCAAGGGCCTCCTGGCCAAGAACCTCTCGAAGAAGTTCGGCCAGGAGATGATCGACGCCAACTGGGCGTCCGTGGACCGCGCGTTCGAGGAGGTGACCGTGGCATGAAGTGGGATATCTCCGAAATGGGATCGTGGACCTACGGACAGTTCCCCCCCGGCGCGATCATCCCCGAGGCCGGCAACAGCAACGACTACATCACGGGCGGGTGGCGGAGTGAGCGTCCGTGGCGCGATGACGCCACGTGCACGCAGTGCCTCCTGTGCTGGATCGTCTGCCCTGACAGCTCGATCAACGTGGCCGACGAGAAGGTCACGAGCTTCGATCTCGACCACTGCAAGGGCTGCGGCATCTGCGCGCAGGTCTGTCCCGTGGACGCTATCGAGATGGTCCCAGAAGGCTGCGAACTCCCGGGGGTGAAGTAGAGATGCCCGAGCAGAAGACACTCGCCACCACCGGCAACCTGGTCGTTGCGGAAGCCATGCGCCAGTGCAAGCCTGATGTCGTGGCCGCATATCCCATCACCCCGCAGACCACGATCGTCGAGGAGTTCGCCGGCTTCGTGGCCAAAGGCAAGACCGACTGCGAGTACGTGACCGTGGAGAGCGAGCACTCGGCGATGAGTACTTGCATCGGTGCGTCGGCCGCAGGCGCCCGCGTGATGACGGCGACCTCGTCGCAGGGCCTCGCGCTCATGTGGGAGGAGCTGCACATCGCTTCCGGCATGCGACTTCCGATCGTGATGGCCAACGCCAACCGAGCGCTGTCGGCGCCGATCAACATCCACTGCGACCACGGTGACATCATGGGCGCCCGCGACGCGGGCTGGGTCACCTACTTCGCCGAGACGGCGCAGGAGGCCTACGACAACACGATCATGGCGTTGCGCGTGGCCGAGCACCCCGACGTGCTTCTTCCCGCGATCAGCGCGCTCGACGGGTTCATCACCACGCATTCGATCGACCGCGTGTGCGTGATGGACGATGCAACGGTGGCCGATTTCGTCGGCGACTATGAGTCTGCGAGCGCCCTCCTCGATACCGACGACCCGGTCCTGCACGGAAGCTTCTCCGGTCTGGGCGGCCCGTTCTTCGAGTTCAAGCGCCAGCAGCGCGAGGCGATGGAGGGCGCCCGTGCGGTCATCAAGGAGGTCGGCGCCGAGTACTCGGAGCTGTCCGGCCGTCCGTTCGACGTCATCGAGACCTGGGGGATGGAAGACGCGGAGACGGCCGTGGTCGTCATCGGCTCGACGGCCGGCAACGCCCGCCACGTCGCGCGTGAGCTGCGCGCGAACGGCCGCAAGGTCGGCGTGGTGAAGGTTCGCGTGTGGCGTCCGTTCCCGTATGCCGAGTTGGCCGCAGCGCTCAAGGGCCTCAAGGCCGTTGCGGTGCTCGACCGTGCCGAGTCGTTCGGCGCCGAAGGCGGTCCGCTGTTCACCGAGGTGCGGGGAGCGCTCTACGACCTCGAGACCCGCGTGCCCGTCGTGGGCTACATCTACGGCCTGGGTGGCGCTGACGTGAGGCTCGAGCTCATCGAACGCGTCTACGACGACCTGTCCGATATAGCCGCCGGTTCTGCGGCTCCCGCCGGGCTTGTCTACCTCGGCGCGAGAGAGGAGGCCTAGGACATGGCGAATCTCAAGGAACTCACCCATCGCGAGGACCGTCTCGCCGGTGGGCACCGGTTGTGTGCCGGCTGCGGCGCCTCGATCGCCGTGCGCCAGGTGCTGCTCGGCGCCGGCAAGGATCCCGTCGTGGTCTGCTGCGCCACTGGGTGCCTCGAGGTCTCCACGACCATCTACCCGTACTCGTCGTGGAAGACGCCGTTCATCCACAACGCGTTCGAGAACTCGGCTGCGACGATCTCCGGCGTCGAGGCCGCGTTCAACGGCCTTCGCCGGGCAGGGAAGATCGACCCTGACAAGAAGGTGCGCTTCGTCGCATTCGGCGGTGACGGCGGCACCTACGACATCGGCCTGCAGTCGCTCTCGGGCGCCATGGAACGCGGTCATGACATGGTGTACGTCTGCTACGACAACGGCGCGTACATGAACACCGGCATCCAGCGCTCCTCGGCAACACCGAAGGGCGCCTGGGCCACCACTTCGGAAGTGGGTTCGGCGCAGGCTGGCAAGCAGCAGCGCAGGAAGGACCTCACGGCGATCATCGCGGCACACGGCGTTCCGTACGCGGCGCAGGCCTCGATCTCGCACTGGAAGGACCTCACCACCAAGGCCGAGAAGGCGTTCAACACTCCAGGTCCGGCGTTCCTCAACGTGTTCGCGCCGTGCCCGCGCGGCTGGCGCACGCCGTCGAGCAAGACGGTCGAGATCGCCAAGCTCGCAGTGCAGACTGGCTTCTGGCCCGTCTACGAGGTGGAGGACGGCGTGTGGCGGCAGACCGTCAAGGTCGCCAACCGCAAGCCTATCGAGGAGTTCCTCAAGCCGCAGGGCCGCTTCAAGCATCTGTTCGCCCCTGGCAACGAGGAGTTGCTGGCCGAGATCCAGTCGGACGTCGATCGTGCGTGGGACGCATTGATGGTCCGCTGTTCGGCCGAGTGACGGCTGTCCGTTCGCGATCGAGGGCCCCGGTGACGCGTCACCGGGGCCCTCGATGCTAGAATGCGCGTGAAGCGCCACGCAGGCGCGAGCAGTCGCTTGCGTGGCGGCGTGTGCATGGTCCCTCCCGACACCGGGGGTCGCGCTGCATGAGTAGGAACCCGTTCGGCAGGCGCCTCAGCAGCCAGATCATCTGGCCGCTCGTGCTCGTGTCGGTCCTTGTCGGCATCGTGGCCACCGTCGTCTCCGCCCGGGTCCTGGGAGACCTCACGCGCTCGCTCGGCGAGGAGACCGGCAGGGCGACGACCGACTACGTGATCGCTGACCTCGCGCACCACATGGGCAGCGCCACCCGGGCGCTCCAGGTCCTCGCGGCACGTCCCAGGTTCGTGAACATCGTCGGGCGGGGGGATCCGGCGGAGATCGAGGAGCATCTGCGCTTCTCCAACGAGGCGATCGACGTCGACATGATCGTGGTGACCGACGGGGACGGGCTCCCGATAGCTGCGGTGTCAAGGGGTGTCGATGCCGTGGACATCGCAGTACCCGCGCGGGCTGAGCTCGAAGCGGTCGCTGACGGCAGCCCGATGGTCATCCCGTTCGGCGACGGGTACGGGCTGTGGTCGCAGGTGGGCATCCCCGGCGATGGGCACGGTGGCTGGGTGCTTGCGAGCGTCCTCGAGATAGACGACGAGCTGCTGGGGAGCCTTGCGCTGGGGGGACGATCGGGGATACTCATCACCGACATGCACGGGCGCACCGTTGCGATTCGGCGCCCGCAGGGAGAAACGGCGCCTGAACCCGATCCGTACTCCGATGAGGAGTTCAGTGCCGCGGTCGAGTCGCTCATCCAGGGCGCCGACACCAGCGTCCTGTACGACTCTCCCACACACCACTACCGTCTGGTGGCTGGTACCATCCCCGTGGTGACGCTACCGGGAGAGCATCTCGTGATCGTGTGCGGCGTCGACGCCTCCCCCGCGCGCCACGCCACGATGGCCACCACACACTTCGTGGCCCTGTGGTCGTCCGTGATCGTCCTGCTGCTCGCCGGCCTGATCTGGTGGGTGGTGCGCTCGGTCACGACGCCATTGCACGCACTGACCACGAGTACGAGACGACTCGCGGAGGGCGACTTCAGCGCCAAGGTGGAGATCACCGGCTCGAACGAGGTCTCCGAGCTTGCTGAGAACTTCAACCGCATGACCGACTCGCTGCGCGATCGGAGCGACTCACTCACCAAGAAGATCCTCGAACTGGCCACGCTGTACGAGATGAGCCGCTCTCTCGGCCTCACGCTCGATCTCGAGAGCTTGCTCGACTCGGTCCTTGAGTCCGCGCTCGGCATCTTCGATTCCGAGCTCGGATACATCGTCATCGCCGACAAGGAGACCGGCGAGTTGCGCCTGGGGGCCTCACGGGGCGTGGACCCCATCGGGCGCGATGCGACGATCGTGAGCAACTCGATGTTCGAATGGGTCATCCGTGAGGGTCGTCCGCTCATCTTCAATCCCGCGGGTCAGGATGCCGATGATGGTTCGGGGGCAGATCCGTCGGGCGCGATCGCCGTGCTGTGTGTCCCGCTCCAGACGGCGGAGGGGACGATCGGCTCCATAACGGTGGGCACGCGCGACCCCGAGCGGCGGTTCACCAGTGACGATGTTCGACTGCTGTCGACAATTGCGAACCATGTCACCATCGCGATCGGCAACATCGGCCTGTTCTCCAGCGTCCAGGAGGCCTATCTGGCAACGGTCCGCGCCCTTGCCGCCGCTGTCGATGCGAAGGACCCGTACGCTCGCGGTCACTCCGAGGGCGTGGCGGAATACGCGCTCATGATCGGCGAGCAGATGGAGCTCTCGGCCGAGCAGATGACCGCCCTGGAGATGGCCGCCTACCTCCACGACATCGGGAAGATCGGCATCAGCGAGGACATCCTGCTCAAGCCGGGCAAGCTGACCGACGTCGAGATGAGCCAGATGCGGCACCATCCTCTGATCGGTGCGAACATCCTCAAGCCCGTGGCGTTCCCGTGGCCGATCGCGCCCGTGGTCCGCCATCACCACGAGCACTACGATGGCCACGGATATCCCGCCGGGCTCAAGACCGACGAGATCCCGCTGCTCGCACGCGTACTGACGGTAGCCGACGCCTTCGAGGCCATGGTGGCGGATCGCCCATACCGCCGCGGACGCTCGCAGCAGGAGGCGGTCCTGGAGCTGCAGCGCTGTTCCGGCGGCCAGTTCGACCCACGCGTCGTTGATGCGTTCGTCGAGGTCCTCGAGTCGCGCGAAGGACGCGCCCAGGGGCCAGGCGACAAGGAGGCGCTCATCGGCACCGATGAGGCTCAAGCGGTGTTCATCGCCATCTGTGACGGCATGTTCGCCAACTTCCGACGGCTCGGTGGCCCACGGATGGCCAACAACCTGGAGCGCGCGGTGAACGACGATCTGCGGGACGCAGGGGCGCCGCTCATGCTCGAGGCGGGGCGGCTCGTCATGCGCGCTGACTCGGATCTCGACGACGACGAATACGTGGCCCATCTGAGGACCGCGTTGACCACGATCCGGAGTCGCATGGAGGAGGCGTCCGGCGCCGGTTTGGCGGACCACTTCCTGAGCGAGGCGATCGAGGCCCTGCCGGAGCGCATGCGGGCACACGCCGACCGCATGGGGTTCTCGCCGACGATCTGATGACGTACTCGGTGCGACCGCGCGGTTGTTGGTACACTGACTCCCTGTCGTGACCGCTCTCGACGTCGTGTCGATGTGCACGGAAGGTTCGTATGGCCGTCATCGTCCAGAAATACGGAGGCACCTCGGTCGGTACGCCCGAGCGTATGCGTGCGGTGGCCCAGCGTGTCGTGTCCACCGCCGATTCGGGTAACCGGGTCGTTGCCGTCGTCTCGGCGATGGGCGATCTCACTGACGAGCTCGTGGACCTCGCCGTCCAGGTCGATCCCGAGCCGCCTGAGCGCGAGATGGACATGTTGCTCGCCACCGGCGAGCAGGTGTCGATCGCGCTCCTCGCGATGGCTATCCACGCCGCCGGTCGCCGTGCCATCTCCTTCACCGGGCCGCAGGTGGGCATCGTGACCGATCATGGTCACACCAAGGCCAAGATCCTCGAGGTGCGGGCGGACCGTGTGCGTACGGCCCTCGAAGACGGCCAAATCGTGATAGTGGCCGGCTTCCAGGGTGTGACGCCCGACGGGCAGATTACCACCCTCGGCCGCGGGGGCTCGGACACCACGGCGGTGGCCATCGCGGCGGGCATCGACGCCGACATGTGCGAGATCTACACCGACGTCGATGGTGTGTACACGGCGGATCCGCGGATCGTGCCGGGGGCGCGCAAGATCACAGAGATCGCATACGAACCTATGCTCGAGCTTGCGGCGAGCGGTGCGGGCGTCCTGAACCTGCGTGCGGTGGAGTTCGCGCGCAACCACGGCGTCGTCATCCACTGCCGGTCGAGCTTCACCGGTGAGCCGGGGACCATCGTGAGGGAGGCGGACGAGACCATGGAGCAGGCGATCATCTCTGGTGTCACGTGTGACGCTTCGGAGGCCAAGATAACCATCCGCGACGTGCCGGACCGGCCCGGCGTGGCCGCAGCGGTCTTCACCCGGATGGCCAAGAGCAACGTCAACGTGGACATGATCATCCAGAACGTCTCCGAGGCGGGGAGCACTGACATCTCGTTCACCGTCCCCGGCACGGATCTCGTGCGCGCGCGCCGGACGGCAGAGGCCGTCGTGGCCGAGCTCGGGGCCCGTGAATGGGTCGTTGACGAGTCCATCGCCAAGGTCTCGCTGGTGGGCGCGGGGATGAAGACCCACCCCGGCATCGCCGCGCAGATGTTCCGTGCACTGTCTGAGGCGGGCGTGAACATCGATCTCATCTCCACCTCGACCATCAGGGTCACGTGCGTGGTGGCCGGCGACGAGGCTGATGTGGCGGTCCGGGCGCTGCACGACAGCTTCGGGCTCGCCGATGGCGACATCGTCGTGGAGTCGATCCCGGGCTGCGGAGAAGGTGATCTGTGATGGGATGGGACAGACCGATCGCCGCGCATCCGGTGGTCGCCGTGGCGGGCGCCACCGGGGCCGTGGGGCGCGAGATGCTCGAGGTCCTGGGCCAGCGCGACTTCCCGGCGTCCAAGGTGGTCCCTCTGGCGTCGTCTCGCTCTGCCGGCCGACGCGTGCCGTTCGCCGGCGGCGAGCTCGTCGTGGAAGAGCTGACCCGGCGGAGCTTCGAGGGCGTGGACATCGCCCTGTTCTCGGCCGGTGCCTCGGTGTCGCGGGAGATGCGAGAGGCCGTCACCTCGGCTGGATGCGTGATGATCGACAACTCGTCGGCTTTCCGGATGGAAGACGCCGTGCCGCTGGTCGTGCCCGAGGTCAACGCCTACGACCTGGCGTGGCACAGCGGCGTGATTGCGAATCCCAACTGTTCCACCATACAGATGGTCGTCGTGCTCGATGTGCTCCGCTCCCTCGCGCCCATCAGGCGCGTCGTCGTCTCCACGTATCAGGCGGCATCCGGCGCCGGCCAGGCGGCGATGGACGAGCTCTACGAACAGACCGGCGATCTCCTGGCCGGACGTGAGATCCAGCCGTCGGCTTTCGCGCACCGCATCGCCTTCAACTGCATCCCGCAAATCGACGTCTTCCTTGAGGACGGCTCCACCAAAGAGGAATGGAAGATGGTGGCCGAGACCAAGAAGATCCTTGGCGATCCGGATATCGGCGTCGCGGCGACCTGCGTGCGCGTGCCGGTGCTCCGTTGTCACGCAGAGGCGGTCGCCGTGGAGTTCGACGCCGCGGTCGAGCCCGCGGCGGCACGGCAGGCGCTCGATGGTGCGTCGGGTGTGAGCGTGCTCGACGACCCCGCCCAGCGTATCTACCCGATGCCCGGGATGCTCGAAGGCACGGACGACTGCTACGTGGGCAGGATACGGCGGGATGACAGCGTGCGGCACGGTTTGCAGCTCTGGATCGTGGCCGACCAGCTGCGCAAGGGTGCAGCTCTGAACACGGTGCAGATAGCCGAAGCGCTGCTCGCGGGTTAACATGGTCACAGGTGCGCGTGCGCAGACGGAAGCACGCGCTCGAAGTCACAGACCCATGGGGGCGTTGCCATGTCCGAGCAGACCATCCTTATCGTCGAGGACGACGCGACGATCGCCCGCTTCGTCGAACTCGAGTTGCAGCATGCGGGATATCATGTCCTTAAGGCCGGTGACGGCCCCACAGCCATCGATCTCCTTTTCGACAACGATGTCGACCTCGTGGTCCTCGACCTTATGCTTCCGGGCATCGACGGCATCGATGTTGCCCGCCATATCCGGAAGCGAGGGTCGGAGGTACCGATCCTCATGCTCACCGCGCGGGCGGAAACACACGACGTAGTCGCCGGGTTCGAGGCCGGCGCCGACGACTACCTCCGGAAGCCGTTCGAGATCCCCGAGCTGATGTCGCGCGTCCGCGCGCTCCTCAAGCGCACCTCGTCGCCGGCGACCCCGGCCCAGATCGAGGCGTCTGGCGTCTCAATCGACACCGAGCGCCGGGTGGCTACGCGTGACGGCGCCGAGCTCGACCTCACCGCGAAGGAGTTCGACCTGCTCGCGTATCTCGTGGCCAACGCAGGGCGCGTCATCTCGCGTGATGAGATCATGGAGGCGGTCTGGGGCGCCAAGCGTGCCACCGACTCGAATGTGATCGAGGTCTTCGTGTGCCACATCCGCAACAAGATCGGGGACCACGACAACCGCATCATCCAGACCATCAGGGGAGTCGGCTACTTCTTCGCAAAGGGTTAGCACCCGGTGCGCTTCAAGACGATCCGGTCACGCGTTGCCATCGTTGCCACCCTGTTCGCGGTCGTGCTGGTGGCCACCATCGCCGTCGGCACCTACGCGCTGGTGGCGCGCGGGATGCAGGCCGCTGCCATCGAGACGGCCGGGCTTCTTGCCGATGTCGCCGAGCGCGTCACGCGAAACACTCTCGATACCGCGCGCGAGCGTGCTGAGTCGGCGGGCATGGACCGTGAAGAGGCCCAGGCGGCGATGCTGGCCGCCATGGTGGAGGAGCCGCCGGCCCCCTTTGCCGAGGGCCTCGCGTACGAAGGCTCCTTCGCACTGCATGTGATCCAACAGCCAGGCGATGAACCCGTCATGGTATGGGGCGTCGGTGAGAGCCATGAGGCGGGCGACGAGACGCTGCGCATGCGGGCGTTCACCGGCGACGGGCCCGTGGCGGACTTCCCTGGCGCGCAGCCGCTCATCCGGGGGATGTTCGTGCGTGCCGACCTCGGCGTGTACTCATACTACCTTCCGCTCGAACTCCCGGGTGTGCACGCGGCTGTGCTCGATGTCGCGTACATGCCACGGGACCAGGAAGCCATCCTCGACGCGACGCGCCTTCCGATCACGGTCCTCGGCTTGATCGCCCTCACCGGGTCCCTCCTTGCGGCGATGGGGACCACGCGGCGGGCGATCTCCCTGATCGACGACCTGCGGCGCACTGCCGACTCCGTCGACGTCGGGGTCCTGGACGTGCGACTGCCGGAAGAGGGCGGTACCGAGGTCGTGGACCTTGCGCGATCGCTCAACCGGCTAATCGACGGTCTTCAGCGGCGCAACGAGGTGCAGGCACGCTTCATCGCGGACGCATCGCACGAACTCGCCACACCGGTGGCCGGCATACGCGGCTATGTGAACATCCTCCGTGCGTGGGGGGCCGAGGATCCCGCGCTCCAGGAGGAGGCGGTGAGCGCGATCGATCGAGAGTCGCGCAGGATGGCGCGGCTGTGCAGCGACCTCCTGTCGCTCATCAGGAGCGAAGAGCAGGTCGAGTACCGGCAGATCCGGTACGACATCAACGCCGTCTGCCGGGAGGTGCTCGCCAACGCGGCCACGCGCTATCTTTCCAAGGAGCTGCGATTCACGGGACCGCGTGAGGGGCCACTGTGGCTGCACGGTGATCCGGATCGCATCGAGGAAGCGCTGGGCATCCTTGTCGACAACGCGTGCAAGTACACGCCCGATGGAGGGAGCGTGTCGGTGACCACGCGCAGGTCTCGAGATCGCGTCGTCGTCGACGTGACGGACACCGGCGTGGGTATCCCGGAGGAGGACCTGCCCAACGTGTTCGAGCGCTTCTATCGCAGCGACATCTCACGCTCGCAGGAGACCGGAGGCTTCGGGCTCGGCCTGGCGATCGCCAAACACATCGTCGACGTGAGCGATGGCACCATATCGGTGAGAAGCACGGTCGGCTCGGGTACCACCTTCGAGATCTCGCTTCCGAGGCAGAGGGTCAGATGAGCGGAGGCAAGATGCGTCAGACCCGCTTCATAGCGCAGGCTGGAGTGATCGCCGCGGTGTATGCCGCCACCAGCCTCGTGATGATCCAGAGCCCGCTCGGTTACGGCCCTGTGCAGGTGCGCCTGTCCGAGGCGCTCACCGTGATCGCGTGTCTCACGCCTGCTGCGATACCGGGCCTGTGGGCGGGGACGTTAATCGCGAACGCGTTCATGCTCACGCATGTCGGCGTCCTGGGTCTCCTCGACGTGGTCCTCGGTTCCCTGGCTACGCTCCTCGGGGCGCTCTGGACCTGGAGGTATCGGCATCGTACCGCGCTGGCGCTTGCGGGACCGGTCGTGACCAACGCGCTCATCGTCCCCGCCTATCTTCCGTTGATGCTGGCGGGTGTCGCGGGCATCGACTTCTACCGCATCGAGCAGCTCGGCCTGGACGCATCAGGGACATGGCTTACGATGTACCTGTTCGGTGTCGCCGCGGTCGGCCTTGGCCAGGCCGCGGCAGTGTACGGGCTCGGCCTCCCGCTGCTGGTGGCGCTCAGGCGTCTCGGCCTTGCGGAGCGGCTCGTCACGAACGGGCGGGGGGATATGCGTGGACAGTGAGGCGGACGGGCGCCGAGGGGCGCTGATCGCCCACGGGGCCGAGGGGTGCACCGGCTGCTGGACCTGTGTCAGGTGCTGTCCGGTGAGCGCTATCCGGGTGAGCGGTGAGTGCGCGGAGATCGTCCAGGAGAAGTGCATCGCGTGTGGACAGTGCGTGAACGAGTGCGCACGGAGCGGCATCACGGTGCGCGACGACACGCCACGGGTCCGCGAACTGCTGCGCACTCACCGGCACGTGGTGGCTCTGCTTGCGAGCGAGTTCATCGCGGCTTTGTATCCGATGACCGTCGTCCAGATCGAGCGCTCGCTTGAGGTCATGGGCTTCGATTCGGTCGAGACCACGCTCCTTGGGGAGGAGCTCGTCGCCCAAGCGTACGAGCAGCTTCATGCGCGGGAGGGCAGCGTGCCAAGCTTGAGGTCCACCTGTCCGGTGGCGATCGACTTCGTGCGCAAGTACCACCCGGCGTTCGTCCAGGCGCTCGCGCCGATCGTGCCGCCCTACGTGGCGCAGGCGAGACTCATCCGGGCGGTCTACCCTCACGAGGTCGCGATAGTCTACGTCTCCCCGTGCTATGCGCGCAAGGATGAGGCGCTCGATCGGTCGTTCGATGGCGCCATAGATGTCGCGATCGACTTCACGGAGCTCAAGAGACTGATCCTCGAGGAACGTCCGCTGGTTCCGGGCGGCTCGGTGACCGCACCAGCGCCGAGCAGGCCGGGCGCGCTGAAGGAGATCTCGCTTACCGACGGGTTCCCTCGGCAGACCCTGGTCTCACGCAATCTGACCGATGCGTCGGTGCACGTCGTACGCGGTGTTCGAGAGATAGACCGCTTGCTCACGGCCATCGGCGCGGGTGAAGCGGGTCCGCTGGTCATCGACATGCTCAACTGCGAGGGGTGCATCAACGGCCCCGCTGTGAACCCCAGTCTGTCGCTGTTCGCCAAGCGCAACGTCGAGGCGGCAGCGCGAAGGAGCCCCGGCACCACGCAGGTCAGCACTCGGGCGATGCTGACCATGCTTCCCGCGGTTGATCTCATCCGTTCCTTCGTGGCCGAGCCGGTCTCCGTGCCTGTGCCGGATGATGCCGCGATCGACGCGGTGCTCGCCGAGGGTGGTTTCACACGGGAGACAGCGCTCGACTGCGGTGCATGCGGGTGGCCCACATGCCGTGCGCACGCGGCTGCGATATACAATGCCGAGTCGAGCTGGGATCTCTGCCTGCCGCTCCAGCGGCGCCTCCTCCGCGAGCATGCGGCCTCTCTCGCCGAGACCCAGACGCTTGATCCGACTACGGGCCTGTGGAACACGCGCTCCTTCGGCGATCGTCTGGCCGTCGAGATCGCTCGCCTGAACCGGTACGGGTCGCCGGTATGCGTGGCGTTGATAGACGTCGGCGGGCTCGATGCCATCCGTGGCGCGAACGATGGATCCGAGGCTGACGAGGCGCTGCGTGCGATCGGCGGACGCTTCAACGCATGCCTTCGCGCCACGGATGTCCTGGCGCGGTGGACCGGTGACCGATTCGCCGTTGCGCTGTCGGGCGTGAACAAGACCGAGGCGTTCGCCGCGGCCGAGAAGCTGCGCGAGAGCGTGTCCGCGTTCGCACTGGCGGGCGACGGCTCCGGGTATACACAGGGCGTGAAGGCCACGATATCGATCGGTGTGGCCTCCGCCCCGCGGGGGGCGGAGGCGCGTGATGTGCTGGAGTCGGCCGACACCGCCCTTCTCGAGGCGATACGCGCCGGAGGAGATCAGGTGCGCCTGGCCCTCGGCTAGGAGGCATCATGGAGCACGAAGCGCTTCTGTGGGAGCCCGATGGCTCGCGCATACACTGCCTTCTGTGCCCCAACGACTGCCGCATAGCAGTAGGAGCGCGTGGTACCTGCGGTGTGCGTGAGAACCGCGCCGGGCGGCTCATCGCGCTGACGTACGGGCTGGTCTCGTCGGTTGCGGTCGATCCGATCGAGAAGAAGCCGGTCTTCCACTACCAGCCCGGCGCCACGGCGCTCTCGCTCGGCAGCGTCGGCTGTTCTATGCGATGCGCGCACTGTCAGAACTGGCAGATCAGCCGTGCCGCGGTGGGCGAAGACCCGCACCTCGAGTTCCTGGAGCCGTCGGCAGTGCCGGATCTGGCCCGTCGACACGGTTGCGCAGGGGTGGCGTTCACCTACAACGAGCCGGTCATCTGGGCCGAGTACGTGCTCGACGTCGCACGGCACTCCCACGAGAACGGCCTCTACACGGTGATGGTGACCAACGGGTATGTCACCGAGGCGGGTCTTGACCTGTTCGGGCCGCTTATCGACGTGTGGCGGGTCGATGTCAAAGGATTCGACGACGCGACCTACAGGAGGCTCTGCAAGGTGCGCTCGGTGAAGCCGGTGCTGGAGATGGCGGAGCGTGCTAAGTCGATGTGGGGCATGCACGTGGAGGTCGTCACCAACGTCATCCCCACTGTGAACGATGACGATCGTACTCTGCGGGGTATCGCGGGGTGGATCCGCAGTGGTCTCGGCGAGGACACGCCGTGGCACATCACGCGTTTCTTCCCGTATCTCGATCTCTCGCATCTCGAACGCACGCCGCTCGAGACGCTCGAGCGTGCACGGCGGATCGGACATGAGGAGCGGCTGCACCACGTCTTCCTCGGCAATGTGGACGTGCCCGGCGCAGAGGACACGGTGTGTCCGGCGTGCGGCTCGGTCGCTGTGCGCCGGCGAGGCTACACGATCGTCGATCGACACGTGAGCGATGGAGCTTGCGCACGCTGCGGCGCGCCGCTGGGCATCATCGGCGGAGATGAACCGCTATCATGGAAGCCGACCTCGCACGGTGGATGAGTGGAACCGCGAAAGGACCGGAGTGCAGCCTACTGTCATCATCCCGACGTTCTGGACGAAGCGGCGCACACGCGGCGGATCGTCGAAGACCCGCACGTCGTTCGACCACCCGACCGTGGTGGGGCAGACCGGCCAGCTGCAGGAGTGTCTGCGGTCGCTTGAGGGCGTCACCGGTCTTGGGCGGATCATCGTGGTGGTCGCCGCCGCCGACGAGGCCACTGCCAATGCCGCCGAAGACGGCGTTCGCGATGTGCTTGCGGACATGGCGGACCTCGACACCTTCGTGTTCGGCCAAGCCGAGTTGGGCTCGCTTCACCGGCGGCTCGAGCAGATGGAGTTCGCGGACGTCATCGACGGCGTGTGGCTCTCATCCTACGGGGGTGCCCGCAACGCAGGGTTGGCGATGGCAGCGGTTCTCGGCAGCGAGGCGGTCGTCTTCGTGGACGACGACGAAGTGGTGGACTCGGCGGACTTCCTCGAGAGAGCGCTTGAGGAGCTCGGCGAGCGTCACTCAGACGGGGGCATGGTCTACGCGAAGACAGGACTCTATCGTGACGATTCTGGGGCGCTGGCTCGTGCCGGTGCGGATCCCTGGTCGGACACGTTCTGGAGGCAGGGGGAGTTCTTCGACCGTGCCGTCACGGCGGTGGCCCGCCCGCCGCGGATCAAGCCTACGTCGCTGGCGTTCGGTGGGTGCCTCGCACTCCATCGCGACATGTACTGCAACGTACCGTTCGACCCGTGGACGGTACGAGGGGAAGACATCGACTATGTCGTCAACGCCCGGATGCATGGCGCCGACATGTTCCTCGACAACGAGTGGTCGGTGGTGCATCGGCCTCCGGCGCCCGCGAGCAGAGCGATGCTTTTCGGCAACGACGTCTTCAGGTTCATCTACGCGCACAGGAAGCTTGAGTTCTCCAAGTCGCAGGTCGATCTCCGGCAGGTGACCGCCGAGTCCCTGGCGCCGTATCCCGGACGCCTTGTGGACGGGTCCATCGGCTGGCGCAGCCGGGTCACCGCTCTGCTCCGGGCCGTTGCCGGCAAGGAGCGCGCCGTGTACATCGATATCGCCCGGCGACAGGTACCCGAGGCGCAGCGATACGCACGCGACAACTGCGAACGGTACTTCGTCTTCCAGCGCCGGTGGCCGATGCTCATGGACCGGCTCTGGACGGATCTGCCCCTGCAGTCGCTGTTCACCGGCGAACGGCGTGTGGACCGCGGGGCGCTCACCGGCCGGTTCCCCGGGATCAGGATCGAATGAGCGCGTGTCGGAGACGTGGCTTGCAGCGGCGGGCGTCGGGTTCGTCGCGGGATACCTGTCCGGTCAGTTCGGGATCGGTGGCGGGATGATCACCACTCCCGCGATACGCCTGATCCTTGGCGGTTCGGAGCTCGTTGCGGTGGGGACGCCGCTCCCTGTCATCATCCCTACGGCGATCACCGGGGTGATCGAGTACCGTCGGCGGGGGTTGCTCGACACGCGCGTGGGTCTCACGCTCGGCGCGGAGGGCGCCGCCTTCTCGGTCCTGGGTGCGTGGCTCACCTCGCTCGTGGGCGGTGACGTGGTGCTGTATCTCACCGCCGCCCTCATCGCCTGGATGTCGTTCGACATGGCGCAGCTCGCACTGCGTCCGGAGCAGGCAGCGCACGTGAAGGCCGCGATGGCCGGGCGCAGGGATTCCTGGCTCTGGCTTGCCGCCATCGGTGCGATCACCGGCGTGTACTCGGGATTCCTGGGGCTTGGCGGCGGGTTCGTCGTCGTTCCAGCGCTCGTGCGCTTCCTCGGCTTCGATGCCAAGCGCGCGGTCGGCACGAGCCTCATCGCCGTGCTGGTACTGGCGGTCCCTGGCACCATCACCCACTACTTCCTGGGTCACATCGACATCGCCATCGCGCTCGGCATGTCTCTTGGTGTCGTTCCCGGTGCCATATTGGGCGCCAGGGTCACGGCGGCGTCGCAGGAGAAGACGGTCCGAGTGGCCTTCGCGGCGATGCTGTTGGTGGTGGGACTGCTACTAGCGGCCAACGAACTGGGCTGGCTGTCCTCATGACGGGGCGCTTCTTCGCGGACGCCACGGCGGCCCAGGTGGACAAGCTTGCGCGGGCGCTGGTCGCTGCCCGTGTGTTTCCCGACGAGCAGACGCTCCGTGCGCACCATCGCGACCATCCCTGGATGATCCAGGTGAGCGGGCGGGGCGATGTGGCCGTGCTGGACCGGTGGCGCGACCACCTCGACCTGCTTGGTGTCGAGGCCCTGTGGTGTCCGGTGCGCCATATCGGCGACGCGGTCACCCACCTCTCGTCCTGTGCGGCTGAGCACGGTTTCTCCGGTCTGGTGAGCTCCCCGGTCAGGTCCAGCGATGTGCCCGTGTATGAGGCCGCAGGCATGCGCGTCCGCGAGACGCTCGCCGTGCTCGAGCTCACCCCGGTGTGCCCCGCGGCCGCTCCCGGGCGCCCCGATGTGTCGACGCGAACCGCCCTTGCGGCCGACGCCGAGGAGATCATCGCCATCGACGGCGAGTGTTTCGAGCCGTTCTGGCACTACGATATTCGCTTGATGCGGAGGTTCCTCGACGCTGGCGGGGTCACCCTGGCCGAGCGTGACGGGCGCTGCGTCGGCTATACTCTGAGCACGGTCGACCGCGGGTCGGCGGTGCTGGGCCGGCTCTGCGTGCGCGTGTCCGACCGCCGTGTCGGCATCGGATCGCTTCTGTTGGAGGCGGCCGTTTCGCGAGCACGGGAGGGCGGAGCGCGGCACATGACGCTCTCGGCGCGGACGGGGAACGCCGCCGCGCTGGCGCTGTACCGCTCGGCAGGCTTTGCCGATACGGGTCGGCGTTACGCGTTCCTCACGGTCGGAGACGAGACGGGGAGGGATCGGGGCCATCGCATCGGTTCGCTCATGGGTCGTTGACGCGACCCTGGTCCTGACAACGGCGATCATCGCCATCGTCGTGGGGGCGGGTCTGTTCGGGATGGTGCCCGAGCCGGTGTTCATCGCTGCCACAATCGCCCTCGCTACCACGGCGATGGGGACCGTGGCGATGCGACTCATCAGCCGCCCCGATCACATCAAGGCGCTGCAGTCACACCAGATCGTGGTGATCGCCGACCGGTCGCTGGCGTACCTGCGCCGGGGTCTCGACGCCGAGACCGCGCAGGAGGTCTGCAGGCTGGCGCTCGCCGAGAGCGAGGCGGCTGCGGTGGCGATCACCGACACCGAGACCGTTCTCGGTTTCGCGGGCATCGGGGAGGACCACCACGAGGTGGGCGGGCCGATCCTCACGAAGGCCACGCGCGAAGCGCTTGAGACCAACGAGCATCGCATCCTTGGCACGAAGGACGAGATTGGCTGTCCACGGCGCGATTGCCTGTTGCGCGCGGCGATCGTGGTCCCGTTGGAGGTCCGCGAGAAGCCCGTAGGTACGCTGAAGTTCTACTACACCACGGCCAGGCTGTTGAACGAGACCCAGATCGCTATGGTGAGCGGTCTCGCCCGCCTCCTGTCGACGCAGCTCGAGCTCTCGGAGCTCGAGCACCAGACCGAGTTGGCGTGCAGGATGGAGCTCAAGGCGCTGCAGGCGCAGATCAACCCGCATTTCCTGTTCAACACGATCAACACCATCGCGATGATGATCCGCACCGATCCGGGAGGCGCGCGCGACCTCCTTCGCGAGTTCGCCGCCTTCTACCGGCGGATGCTTGAGGACAACGAGGGGCTCGTCCCGCTCGAGCGGGAGGTCGAGTACGCCCTCACCTATCTCCGGTTCGAGCAGGCACGGTTCGGTGACCGTCTGCGCGTGGTCTCCGACCTCGACCCCGAGGTGCTGGCGACCCACGTGCCTGCGTTCATCCTGCAGCCGATCGTGGAGAACTGCGTGCAGCATGGTGTTCGCGAGGAGGGCCCTCTCACCGTGTCGATCACGGCTGGGAGGGTCGATGGAGACGTCCGCGTGGCGATTGCTGACGACGGGGTGGGAATATCCGAGGAGGACCTGCCGCGCGTGCTCGAGGTGGGGTTCGGGACCGGCCTCGGTATCGCTCTGGGCAACGTCCACGATAGACTGAAGGGGCACTTCGGCCCCGGAAGCGGCCTGAGCGTGGAAAGCGAGGGCGGAGAGGGGACCGTGGTGACGGTGACGATCGCGTCCTCGCCGGAGAAAGTGGACCGATGACCACGATGCTAAAAGCGTTGCTGGTGGACGACGAGGTCCCCGCACGTTCCGAACTCCGTTACCTGCTGGGCGAGGCCGGCGGCGTGGAGGTCGTGGGCGAGGCCGGCAGCGCGAGCGAGGCGCTCCAACTCATCCGCGCCATACCGTACGACGTCGTCTTCCTCGATGTCAGCATGCCGGGGCTCAGCGGGATAGAGTTGGCCGAGGCGCTCTCCGGGCTCGATCATCCACCCGCGCTCGTGTTCGTCACCGCGCACAGCGAGCACGCGGTGAAGGCCTTCGAAGTAGCCGCAACCGACTATCTCGTGAAGCCCGTCGAGGTCGAGCGGCTCAAGATGGCAATCGAGCGCATCGCCCCGGCCGCCGAGACGCCGGTGCGCGTGGAGCGGATCCCCGTGGAGAAGGGCGGTCGCAAGCTCCTGCTCCAGGTGGCCGATATCACTCACATCATGGCCAAGGACGACTACAGCTACATGTTCACTGATGGTGAACGCTACCTCTCCACGTTCTCATTGGCCGATCTCGAGGGCCGTCTGGAGTCGCAGGGGTACTTCCGGGTCCACCGCCGCTTCCTTGTGAACCTCTCCCACGTGGCCGAGGTCGCTCCCATGTACGGCGGTACGATGGAGCTGACGCTGAAGGACCGGGCGCACACGCGCATACCCGTCTCACGACGACGCGCACCTGCGTTGAAGCGCGTCCTGGGAATCTAGCCGTGCTGATCGGCGTGCTGTCAGACACCCATGGAGCGCTCCCGCCGGGGGTCGACGAGGCGTTCCGGGATGTCGACCGGATCATGCACGCCGGCGACATCGGTCCCGCGTGGATACTCGACCATCTGGAGGCGATCGCCCCGGTGATCGCGGTACGGGGGAACATGGACTCGGGCGAGCTTGAATGGCGGTTGCAGGACCGCGCCGTCATCCAGGCCGACGGACAGCGGGTCATGATCGTCCACCAGGCCGCGCCCCTGCTGCGCGCAGGAGTGCCCGAAGGGGTCACCGTGCTGGTGAGCGGTCACACGCACCGGGCCCGCGTGGAGCATGTCGGCGGACTCCTCCACGTGAACCCCGGAAGCGCCGGCGGCCGTTCGCGGGATGGCCGGGGCCCCACCGTTGCCCTGCTCGACTGTGCCGCTCACCCGCCCACGGCCAGCATCATCGAGCTCTAGCGGTTTCCACCGCTCGTCCATTCGCCGACGAGCGGCCCCCTCACACCGGTGAACGGCGGACGGCTCGCTCCGTGAACGGCGCGTGAGCCGTTCACCGCTTGTGCCGCACCCTCCGCCGACCCGCTGCCGCCGCACGCGACAGCTTCGTTCCATCCCTCAGGCCCTCGCGTCTAGTGTGGTCTTGCGGGCGTGCGACCGCCGCCCGTTGGACAGCTGGGGAGGTGGGAAGTATGGACGTTTGCATCAAGGGTTCTGCCGAGGACGTCAGGCTCGGTGACATCGATGAGATCTGTCACGAGATTGGGCGCATCCTTCTGCCGACCGACGGTTCCGCACCGTCTGTTGCGGCGACCGAGTATGCGGTGATGCTCGCGAAGACGTTCGGCGCATCGGTCAAGGCCATCTACGTGGATACCGGCCTCGAGGCTCTTGAGTATCCCGAGGAGGTCATGGACGAGGACGTCTACGAAGGCGTTCACGCATCGGTCAAGGGGCTCGTGCTCGCCAAGATCATGTGCGAGCGCAACGGCGTGCCGTGCGAGGTCGAGGTCGTGCAAGGCGGCGTGGCCAAGCGGATCGTGCACGTCGCCGAGGAGTGGAAGGCCGACATGATCGTGGTCGGCGACACGGGGCGCACAGGCCTCAAGCGTATAGCCCTGGGCAGCGTGGCCGAGACGGTCGTCAAAGGCGCGCCAGTCCCCGTTCTTGTCGTGAAAGCCGAGTAATCGCCGGTCGCTCACAGCCGTCTTCGGACGAAGGAGGTGCACAGATGGGAGAGACGACAGCACATGGCTCGGCAGCCCTCTCTGCCGACGGTCGTCAGATACAGTACGGCGACCACATCGACACGATCGAAAGCGTCGACGCCGTGTTCCGGGGCCAGCGGAAGCTGAGCTTCACGTACGGCGCGATCTTCTTCGCGGTGACCCTCGGGGTCCCCGCGTCATCGGTGTGGTGGAAGACGTGGTATTCGGTAGAGGTCTGGGGCGGGTTCACCGCCAACTATCTCTTCGTAGGGTTCTTCTACTTCGTCTTCCTCTGGACCATGGCCTGGACCTACTCCAAGCAGGCCGACAGGCTCGACGAGCGTCTGCTCGCGATGGCCGATGAGATCGCCGCCCGCACCGCCCACGAGGAGGTGCAGTCGTGAACACGATCGCTATCATCCTCGTCATCGGGCTGACGCTCTTCACGATCGGCCTCTCGATCTTCTCGCGCCGCTTCACGCGCACCACAGCCGACTTCTATCTCGCCGGCCGGAAAGTCGGTTCGTTCGCCAACGCCTCGGCGATCTCAGGTGACTACCTGTCGGCCGCCTCCTTCCTGGGCGTGGCCGGTGCAATCTACGCGTCCGGCCTCGACGGCATCTGGTATGCGGCCGGTTTCGCCGGCGGCTTCATGGTCGTCGTGCTGTTCATCGCGTCACCGCTCCGCCGCTTCGGCGAGTACACGGTGGCCGACTTCGCCTTCGGCCGGTTCGGCAGCGACCGTATCCGGCTGATCACGGTGCTCGGCGTACTGCTCACGTCGTTCTTCTACATGGCGCCGCAGATGTACGGCGCGGGCACCACGTGGCAGGTGCTCGTGGGTGGCGGGTTCCTCGGCATGGACGGGTACACGTCCGGTGTCGTCGTCGTGGCCGCCATCATCGCGTTCTACGTGTCCGTGGGTGGCATGAAGGGCACGACGATGAACCAGATCTTCCAGTTCTGGTGGCTGGCGTTCGCGATGATCCTGATGGTCGTCTTCGCGTTCGGCAACGGGTTCAACTATCCGGAGGCCCTTGAGGCCGAATCGCAGCAGCCGATCGTGAACACGAAGGCGTACACGGCCGAGCAGCTCACAGCACCCGATGACGCGGGTGTCACGCCGTACGACAAGGCGGCCGAGGTCATGACCGCCGAGGAGATGACCGAGGTCGACGAATTCATCGAGTCGGGAGCCGACGGCACCATCCGCATCGCGTACTACGCCTCCAACAAGCTCCACACCGATCGTGAGATGGCGTTCAACGAGCCCGGTCACCGCTACAACGGCTTCGACCAGTTCTCGATGGTGCTCGCGCTCGTGTTGGGTACCGCAGGGCTCCCGCACATCCTCAACCGCTACTACACGAACCCCTCGGGCAAGGCGGCACGCCGTTCGACCTTCTGGGTGCTCGTCTTCATCAGCGTCTTCTACATCGGCTCGACGATCGTCGGTCTCGCCGGTCTGGGTATCATCCGTGAGTTCCTGGCCGACGGCGGGACCGTCAACGCGGCTACCGTTCACGGTCTGCTCACCAAGCCCGACCAGTTGATGCCGGTGCTCGGCGAGATCCTGGGCGGCCAGTGGATGATGGGTATCGTGTCGGCCGGCGCGTTCGCGGCCATGTTCTCCACCGTCGGCGGCCTGCTGATCGCAGCGGCGTCGGCCCTCGGCCACGACGTCTATGAGAAGTACATCAACAAGGACGCCAGCGAGGCCAAGCGCGTGGCCTTCGGCAAGACCGCCGTCCTCGCCTTCGCCGGTGCGGCACTGCTGATCGGCCTGGCCATACCGCACTTCGGTCTCGACCAGGCATACCCGGCGCTCATCGCGATGATGGTGACCTGGGCGTTCTCCGTAGGCGCCTCGGCGTTCGTGCCGATGCTCCTCACCGGAATCTGGTGGAAGGGTACGACCGAGAAGGGCGCTACCGCAGGCATGCTCGTGGGCCTGATCGGCGCGATCTCGATCATCTTCCTGAACATCATGCATCAGTTGGGAACGATCGGGCACGAGGGTCTTCTCGGATTCGTGGGCTCGCTGACCTATCCGGTGCTGTTCACCTTCCCGCTGAGCCTGTTCACGATCATCATCGTCAGCAAGCTCGACGGGCAGCTTCCCAAGAACGTGGACCACATCTGGATGCGGATTCACGGCACCGCGAGCGAGCGGCATGAGAAGCAGCACGGCCTCGACAAGGTCGGCTCGATGTTCGCGAAGAGCAAGTAGCTCTCACGCTCCACGCTCCACCCCCAGGGGGCATGCGAGCGGCGCCGGCCCCGCCATTCGGCGGGGCCGGCGTTCGCGCGTTCTAGGAGACGGGCACGGCAGCCTCGAGGTCGCGGGCGAGGCTGGCGAGCACCTCGGCGCTTGTGGACGGCAAGTCGAGCCGCAGGACGCGCCGGCCGTGGGCGGCGAGCGTCACGAGGTCGCCTTCGGCCTGCGCACGGTGGAGCGCGGCGAGCGCGAACGGCTGTCCGGGGATCTCGAGGTCGGCCCTGTCGCGTGCCGTCACGAGCACGAATACGCCGGTGTTCGGTCCGCCCTTGTGCAGTTGGCCGGTGGAGTGCAGGTAACGCGGCCCCAACTCGAAGCAGACGGCGCGTCCGCTGGCGTGGCTGACCGCGGCACAGGCGTCCCGGAGCGGCTCGAGCCGCTCCTCGTCTTCCGGCGCGTACACCAGGAGCACCAGGTAGTCGCCTTCGCGGAGCGAGTCGATGGCCAGAGCGAGCGCATCGGTGCGCGTCGCGGGCGCCGGGCCTTTCAGCGCACCCGCGTACGTGATCCACGTGCCGTCGACATCCGCGCTGGCTGCGGGCACCTCTGCCGCACCGCCGTCCAGTATCGTCGAGGTCGCGCGCTTGGCTTCCGTGACGGACGGCTCGTCGAACGGGTTCACGCCGAGAAGCACGCCCGCGAGCGCCACGGCGTGCTCCCAGCGGACGAACTCGGCGCCGAGGTCGAAGACGTCGGCCACCGTCAGTTCGTACACCGGGTGGCGCTCCGCCGTCCGGCGCGACCAGTCGGCGAGGTTCGTGTCATCGCCGAAGCGCAGCACCACGAACGCTCGGTCGCTTCCGTAGGCGTCAGCTCCGGCCGGATCGGCCTCTATCACCGGCACGACCCCGGTGCCGTTCTTGCCGAGCGACTCGGCCACAAGCTGCTCGACCCACAGACCGAACGGCGCGAACGGGCCGGATGCGACCAGCGTGAGCTTGTCCTTGCCGGCCTCCCATGAGTCGGCGATCCAGGCTGCGAGCAAGGCGCCGGGGTTCTCGTCGATGGGCGCTGCGCACGCGTCTTCCATCGCCTCGGCGCGGGCGATCACGGAAGGCAGGTGGATGCCGGTGAGCGCAGCCGGCGCAAGTCCGAACATACTGAGCGCCGAGTACCGGCCGCCCACGGTCGCCGGCGCGGTCAGGGCGATGCGGAGCATGTCGCGCTGGCGACGCTTCTCCAACGGTGAGCCGGGGTCGGTGATCACCACGATGTGCCGGCCCGCTTCGGCCTTGACCATTCCTGCGGCCGTGAGCCATTCGCGCACGATCGCGTAGAGTGAAAGGGGCTCGATAGTGGTGCCCGACTTGCTTGCCACAATCACGAAGGTGGAACGGGCTTCCAGCTGGCCGAGGACAGTAGCCACCTGTACCGGGGACGTGGTGTCCAGCACGTGCAGGCGCGGGAACCCGGCGGCGCCCTCGATCATCCTCGACATCACGAGCGGCGCGAGCGACGAGCCGCCCATGCCGAGGAGCAGCAGGTCGGTGGCACCTTCGTTCACGATGGCGTCGGCGAGGTTGGAGAGCAGGGGCAGACGGCCCGTCGCCTTCTTGGCGAGGTCGGTCCAGCCCAGTCGCTGCATGATGGGGATGCGCGCATCCAGGTCGTCGCTGAACAGGCTCACATCGCGGGCCCGCAGCCGGGCGATCGCGTCCATCTCGATCAGTCTCTCGCGTGCAGACATCGCGGGGCCTCCTCAGACGTCATGGGCTTCCATCACCGGGACCGGAGCCCCGATGCCGGGGGTCGGTTCCATTCTAGCCACCAGGACGCCGCCAAGCACGACCATCGCACCGCCGGCCACGGTTGGGAGGGTGAGCGGCTCGGCGAGGAATGCGGCGGCGAAGAGCACCGCAGCCACCGGTTCCGCATAGGTGAGTATCGCCGCGTGATCGGCGCGCACGGCGCGGAGGCCCGTGAGGAAGAGCAGGCCGGTGCCGGTCGTATGGACCACGCCGAGCGTCGCCAGAGACCCCCACTCCACGGCGGTGGATGGCCCTGGGAGCAGGAGCATCGCGGGCAGGAGCACGACCGAGGCGACCAGCGTCTCACCCGCCATGTACACGGGCACCGGGATGCCTTCGAGCAGCCGCTTGGCCACTACCACGCCGATCGAGTACGTGAACGCCGAGGCGAACGCGAGCGCCGCACCGAGCAGATGCGTGCCGCCAGAGAGGGCGAGGCCCGCTGGCCCCACGATGACCACCGTACCCGCAAGCGCGAACCCGAGAGGAGCGAGCGCACGAGCATCGAACGGCTCGCGGGTGACGAGAGGGGAGAGCGCGGTCACGAGGACCGGACCCGTGTAGGTGAGCAGCACGGCGACAGCCACGCTTGTGAGCTGCAGCGCGCTGAAGAACAGGACCCAGTTGAGGGCGAGTACCACTCCCATGGCGGACAGACCGAGCAGCCGACGCGGGGTGAGGCGCCTCACGTCGCTCAGCCGGCGGCGGAGCAGGAGGATGATCGTGGCCGCGGCGAATGCGAGGGCCACACGCCAGAAGACGATCACCAAAGCGCTGGTGTCGACCTGCCTGGAGAGCAGGGGGATCGAGCCCCATACGACGCCGGCGACGGCGATCCGGGCGAGTCCGCTCCGATACGAGACCGCGTGTCCCATCATCGTCCCCCTGAGACACCTCCGGTGGCGGGCCGCCTCACCGCTCAGCAGATGCGGGGAAGCTGCTCGCCCACGAGCATGTCCATGATGCGCGTGGCGCCGAACGACGTCCGCACGTACACCTTGCCCGCTGGACCCTCGGCCACGGAGCCGATGACCGCGGCCTCGGCTCCGTATGGGGCGGCCTTCATCGCCGCGAGCGCCGCGTCGGCCTGCTCGGCAGGCACTACCGTGACCATCTTGCCCTCGTTGGCCACCTGGTACACGTCGTAGCCCAGCATCTCGCACGCGCCGCGGACCTGCTCGTTTACCGGCACATCGGGTTCCTCCACGGTGATCGAGACACCCGAGGCCTCCGCCAGTTCGTTCAATGTGCTCGCCAGCCCGCCCCTGGTGGGGTCCCGGAAGCACCGTACGTCGGGGGCAGCCTCGAGCACGGCCGCCACGAGGTGGTTGAGCGGTGCGGCGTCGGTGCGGATGTCGGTGGAGAAGGACAGCCCCTCGCGCGTGGAGATCACAGCCACCCCGTGGTCGCCGAGCGTGCCCGAGAGCAGCACCACGTCGCCGGGGCGGCAGTGGGAGCCGGAGAGGTCGATCCCATCGCCGAGTGCGCCCACTCCCGCGGTGTTCACGTACACGCCGTCGCCGTGCCCACGTTCCACCACCTTCGTGTCGCCGGTGACGATGCGCACGCCCGCCTCGGCCGCCGCATCCCGCATCGAGACGAGGATCTGCTTGAGGTCGGCGACGGCGAGCCCCTCCTCGAGGACGAAGCCCACCGAGAGGTAGAGCGGCTGAGCGCCGGATGTGGCCACGTCGTTCACGGTGCCGCAGACGGCGAGGCGTCCGATGTCGCCGCCCGGGAAGAAGAGCGGGTTCACGGTGTAGGTGTCGGTCGAGAATGCCAGCCTGCTCGTGGGGATATCGAGGGCCGCCGCGTCGTCCATCCGCAGCAGGATCTCGTCGCCGAACTCGGCAACGAAGATCTCCTCGATGAGTTCCTTCATCATCGTGCCGCCGCTGCCGTGAGCAAGCAGTATCCGGTCAGAACGCATGTCGACCTCCATATCGCAGGAGCCCCCGTCCGGCGTTGGCGCCGGCAGGGTCAGTCCTGTCCCTTACCGTAGTCGGTGTACCGGTAGTACGCGGCGCACGAGCCCTCGCTTGAGACCATGCAGGGCCCCACCGGGTGCTCCGGCGTGCAGGCGCGGCCGAACAGCTTGCAGTCGAACGGCAGCACCACGCCGCGCAGCACGTCGCCGCACTGGCAGCCCTTGATCTCGCGTGGCTCGGGCGGTGTGACGGGTACGCGCACGCGGGCATCGTAGCGTGAGAACTCCGGCCGCAACGCAAGGCCGGTGCCGGGAATCACGCCGATGCCGCGCCATTCGGAGTCGCATGGCTCGAACGCGGCCTCCATGGCCGCGATCGCGGCACGGTTGCCCGAGGCGTCAACGCCGCGTCCGTACGCGATCTCTATCTCGGCACGGCCCTCGGCGAGTTGGCGCGCGAGCATCCACACGCCCTGTAGCACGTCCACCGGCTCGAAGCCGGTGATCACGCCCGGCACGCCGTACTCGGTGGCCAGGAACTCGTACGGCCCGGTACCGATGATGGTGGAGACGTGGCCGGGAAGGATGAAGCCCGTCACGCGCACCTCGGAATCGTTCACGAGCGCCTGCAACGCACCTGGGACGGTCTTGTGGAGCGAGAGCGCCGACCAGTTGGAGAGCCCGCGGCGTGCGGCCTCCTTGATCGTGAGCGCCACGGTGGGGGCGGTCGTCTCGAATCCCACGCCGAGGAAGACCACGTGCTTCTCGGGCTCGCGCTCCGCGAGCGCGAGGGAGTCGAGCGGGGAGTACACCACGCGCACATCGCGTCCCTCGGCCTTCTCCGCCGAGAGCGACGAGTACGATCCCGGCACCTTCATCATGTCGCCGAAGGTGGTGAGGATCACGCCCGGCTGCCGCGCCATCTCGATGGCGAGGTCGATGTCCGGGTTCGCGGTCACGCAGACCGGGCAGCCGGGACCCGACAGGAGCTTGATCGTGTCGGGCATGAGACCGCGCAGGCCGTGCTTGGCGATCGCCATGGTGTGGGTGCCGCAGACCTCCATCAGCGTGCAGGGCTCCTGTGCGGTGCTGTGGATGGCCTCGACCAGGGTGCGCGCGACCTCCGGGTCGCGGAAGCCGTCGAGGATGTCGTTCACGATGCCGGGACCTCGGCGGTCTCGCCAGGAGCCTCATCGGCCGACGCCTCGCCGGCCTCCATCTCCGCAGCGAGCTCGTCGGCGTGCTTGATGCCTATGCTCCGCAGCATCTCAAGGGCCTCGGCGGAGAACTCCTCGTCGATCTTCTGGATGGCGAATCCGGCGTGTACGAGCACGTGGTCACCCACGACCGCGTCCGGGGTCATCATGAGACTGACGTGACGCTTCACGCCGAGGATGTCCACCTCGGCCATCTCGATCTCGTTGGGCTCGGTGACGATCCGCGCTGGGATTGCGAGGCACATACAGACCCTCCTGCTTCGTGCGTACGGTCGGCCATCGATGGCACCTGTCCACTATAACGGGAGGCGGCCTCATTGCCGAGTGTGGCGGGGAGCTAAGTCTGCCCATGGGGCAGGAGGATGCGGGCGACCATCGACATAAGTGACGTAGCGGAGTCGTGCGGAGGTGCCGAACTCGCCCCGTCCGTCTTAGCTCCCCGCCACACTCCGAAGTGGTACGCTACGGCAACAAGAAGAGCGCTGCTGAGCAGCGCTCTTCTTGTCGTACAGCCCTGAAAATCTGATTTTCATAGCCATATCTGCAACTGCGCCGCCACGGTTTTCTCCTGTGTGGTCGGCTTGCCCACAAGAAACAGCATCGATTCATACTGCTTCTCTGTCACTGTCATCGCCCGAACGCTGCCCTTGGAAGGTAGGTTCGCTCTCAGACGGGCAAGGTGTTTCTGAACGCCGTCAAGTCCATTGGTGATTCGAGTATACACTGAGAACTGCATCATGACGTAGCCGTCGTTGATCAGAAACTTGTGAAACTGCTGGTAGGCGCGTCTATCCGGCTTGGCGCGCACCGGCAGATCGAACAGCACGATGAGTCGCATCGGCTTCACCATCACTCCATAAGTGCCGCTGGGATATCGTCTACGGGGATTAACTCAGGAAGAGGCAAGAGCGATGCATTCTTCTCAGCAATCGCACGAACAAGCCCCGCGACCGTGGCATCAATCGCGGTAAGCAGCGTGTGTGAGCGACTCAAGAGAACGCATGGTGCTTGCAGGACTGAGACAAGGATCCGTCTTCCCTCTGCGGTGGAGGCGTCTGCGGATCCGCTCATCGCGATGAAGTCGACGAATGGACGGTACGGCTCAAGAACGTCATCAGCGAGATTGAATGCATTCAGTTGACTGTCATGATGTAGGCCCACGGGAGGAAACAGTCCATGGCCCACAAGGCTGCGGGCAATCGCGGCCCGCACTATCGCATAGCCATAGTCCAGGGAGCGACCGGGTCCATCTGGAGACCGGCGGGTAGCATCGGGAATCAGGCGCTTGAAGTACATTCGTGCAGCCGCCGATTCCATGCCGCTGGAATCTCCCGACAAGACAGCCGCTGCGTAGCTACGCAGCTTGGGGGCTCCCCCTAGGCCGAGTCCGCTCAGGCACTCCGCCTGGTTCTGGATCTTGCTGCGTACGATTCGCTGCCATAGCCGCTTCTTCTGAGGCAACGTTTGTGCGAACTGCAGGCGCGTAACTCCCAGCTGTCGGCTGTGTGCGCAGTGCGGAAGAAGCATGCCTGTGGGCATATGCTTTCGGTCACAGACAGCGACAGCGACGCCCTGTTCGGCGAGAAGCGAGAGCGCCGCTGTGGAGATATGAACACGGGGGTTCTCGAGAACTAGTACCGCGATGTCTTCTGTGGGAATCCAGGTGGTTTGCTCTTGGACTGCAACAAGCTGGCCTTGCTGCACGTGCAGTTCGGCCTCATTGCTTACCACTACCGTTCGAAAAGCCACGGCGCTTCTCCTGCCTCACCAGGTGTGCCGTTCTGCCAAGTGGGTCGATGGAGTACTTCTCGAAGGATTCGACGCCCATCGCTACACCCTGACCTTGCTTCTTCCACGAAGCGTCGTGTGCCTCTATGTCGATGCAGGCGTTTGAGCGATTGACACCCTTGTAATACCCCCCTATAGCGACAGATGAGCCCCCGCTCTTCCGTACCAGTCTTATCGGGTCGTTTAGGTGAAGACTGAAGACGAACCTGTACGAATCGTCGATTTCGCGCCATTCAGACTCAGGTTTGCCCTGTACAATCGCACGCATCGGGAGTTCGTCCTTGATTGTGTCCTTGAGGTACACGGGCACCAAGTAGAACCTCCCGTCGCGCTCGAACACATCGGTTCGCGCCATAGTGCTGTTGTCCGCGAGTCCTCCGCGTACCTCGGTTCCGCCGCTCGATGGCGAGTCGTACACTCGCACAGCTCTGACGCGCGGCGCCTTACGCCCCGGCTTGCTAGGCTTGTAGAATGGTTCAGCGAAGGCCTTCTTGCCATCACCGCCGAACGCGGCAAGTCGTTCAGCAAGCGCTTCATGCAGTTCTCTATCCCGCGTGCGACCGACCATGTTGTCGAGCATCCTCGGCGTGAGGTCTTCGATGCGGACACGCTTGCTTGTGCGAATCAGCCCCTTCTCATCCAGTCCCTCGATACGACGCACGGTCTCTTTGTGGATCTCGCCTCGAACGGCCCGACTCGGCATCCTGCTCACAAGAATCGGTCGTGGGGCCTCCCTATCGATGTGCTGAAGCTCCCCGAAGGGGTCTGTGCCCCAGCGCGCGCCCATTCGTTCTCGCAATTCGCCTGCGAATCCCTCCCATGGCTCCGGGACATGTTTCGCTGGAACGATCTCTCCCGTGGCGGCATCAATGTACTCACCGTGAGGGTTTCTCAGCGGGCGCACTGAGAAGAACCGGCTGACTTGCTGGATCATGCTCCTGTTCGTGGCGGCGATCACCGCCGCATCCAGCGCGTGATGGAGGTCGCCATCTGCGCGAACCTTCTGCAGCCGCCAAGCGGTGCGGAGATAGGCCGTGGCTCGGCCGTTGACAGTGACCACGGGCGCCTTCCTGTCTCCCACGAAGATGAGGTTCTCCTCGACGAACGACTTGAATTGGCGTGCGATGTATCGCGTGTCGTTCAGGTTGCGCTCACGGAACTCCTCTGACGCCCTCTCGTCGAAGTCAGCCCTCAGAAGCCGTTCTCGTTTTGGGCGAGGCAGGTGCATGGAGAGTACGCGCTCCTCAAACTCGTGCCAGCGCTGCGGGTCGCCGCCGAGGTACTCATAGGGAGTACGCTCCCTCTTCCTTCTGTTCTCGGTAGTCGTCGCGAGTACCTTGTTCATGAAGCCGTCATCAAAGGACCGTGAGTGCGGCAGGATATGGTCGACCTCGGCGATGCCCGGCTCCCCTGACAGCATCCGTGCCGGGTCAATGTAGTCTCCGCTGTAGACGCAGCTGTGCAGTTGTTCCTTCCACAACTTGTACTTGACGATGTCGAGAGGCCGGGGGCTTGTAATCCCGAATTCCTTCTCTATGTCCTCAAGCACCGATTCATTCCGGGCACGGTTCTCTTTCTGCGCTTTCTCGATCTTCCTGCGGTCTTCATGCGATCGTGCGACATCGCGGCCGAACTCGATGTGGAGCTCCTCGATCGACCCGAACTCGCGGATGATTGCGTTCAGAACCTTGCGCGTCTGCGCCAGTGCTCGTAGTACCACCGGGTTCCGGACGTCCTCGACCGGGATGGGCGGCAGCTTCTCCTGCCTCTCGCCGTGCACGCGTTGAGAGTGGTGGAAGCCAGCTGCTGCACAGGCCTCAGAGTAGGGGAGACCTTCCTCCATGAAAGGCAGTATCGATCGCAGTGTCTGTCGTGAGAGATGTCCGTGACCAGAGAACCGTAGTCCCGATAGGGCGCACGCAACCTCATCAGAAAGGCCTAGACTGCGCAACTCCCTGATTACCGACTCCTCGTACTTGTAGTACGTGAGAACCTCCGCGATGTCGTCGAGACGATCAATATCGCCGCTGAGGTTCTCCCAGGTGTCAGCTGGTAGGTCTGATAGCGCACGCCGTATGTCATGCCACGCTCTCGGGAGAGGAATCCTTTCCTTCCCCTCAGCGCTTACGTCCGTGGCATCTGAGCCGTAGCGCACGCCGACGAACCGTGCTTGTTCTGGAAGCGCGCAAATCTTGCGTACATCTGCGTAGGTAAGCTTCGCTGTTCTGCCGAGAGCCTTCTCGATGACGAGGTCACGCTGGTCCTTGTCGAGCGGCACTCGCGTTCCCGCTCCAGGAAGCGTGTAGCGCACGTTATGGAGCTTATCAACGAGCCGAAATCGCTCGAAGGTTGGGCAAGCCGCAGGGATCCGAGGGTTGACGCGATCGATGCTGCACTTGCCAACCTTCGCGCGAATCGCGTCGCCCTCAAGGATGACCTGCTGTTGCTGCAGGATCTCGAGATAGCGGTCCTCAAGCGAAGCTGCCGCGAAGGGGTTGCCGTGACTGCGCTGTGCCTCGAACAGCAGGCGGATTTCTTCGATGATCTGGTTGCGTGAGGCGACTCCCTTATAGTCGCCTCGGTTACGGCGCGACTCCTTGAATCGCTCGTCGAGCCACAGCATCTCGCCGAACGTGCGGTATCCTCGCTCGGTCATTCGGGCGGCGTTCTCGGCAATCGCTGACTTCACTCGGCCTTCGTCATCGTTCTTCCCAGACGAATCCACCGCGAGCTTCATCGACTTGTATCCACGCCTCTTGCACAGCTGGCTGAGGACACGAGCCCATTCGCGCGCCGACAACTGGCGATCCAGGCCCTCGTATCGCAGCTGATAGGGCGTCGGTTCATCAGGAGCAGGGATGAACGTAATCTCCAGTTGATCAGATGCAACGATCCCGGACTCTGCCAGGAAGTCACGGAAGTCGCTCATCCGTGCACGCCTTCTGCTAAGGCGTCGGCGTGATGAGCGGGCGAGACGGCGAGGTAGTGCGAGCGACGATCCGTCCTTCGGGTTCTCCGCTTTCTGGAATGTGCGAACTCCCAGATCCACGATGCGGTGCTCATCAGGGTCGAGTACCGCCCACCCAACGGACGCGATGCCGATGTCCAGACCCACGTGAAGACCCATGATTACCCCCAAGTCAGCGGACGTCTCCCTGGCTAGAGTGCATCAAGGGGCTGACATAAACAAATCTTGAGAGTGTTTGGGGATAAAGGACGCCCCGCCGACAGAAGCCGACGGGGCGGAGCCTTACGCTTTCGCTTATCCTAGCAAGCCCGCCACACTCCGAAATGGTACGCACTTGGGATAAACGAGCGTATGGCGAATTGTACTCCACCAAGCTGACATCTGCCATCGGCACAGCTCGCTGGCGTCGTTGACCAGGTGGAGACAATGATTTCGTTGTAAGAACATCGAAATAGATGTAATCCGTCTGCATGGCATCGCTATCGGACATCGGCTCGCAGCTCATCACCGCCCGCATCGCCCAGGGGCTCTCACAGCGTGAGTTGGCCGAACTGGTGGGTGTGCATCAGCAGCAGATCGCGCGCTGGGAGAAGGAGCGCTACGGGTGCGTCTCGCTGAAGCGGCTCTCGCTCGTTGCCGACGCGCTTGGCGTAGGGGAGGCGCCGCTTCTGGCTGCCGAGGCACCCGCGGCCTGCGGTACCGCCGTGATCCATCGGCACGCAGGAGCGACTCCGGTGCGCGATCTCGGTGAGGTAATCGCGCGAATCCAGGCGCATGCGCACGAGCTCCACGAACGTTTCGGCGTGACGAGAATCGATGTCTTCGGCTCGTTCGCGGGTGGTGAGCAGACGCCGGAGAGCGATGTGGACCTCATCGTGGAGGTGGCCGAGCCGACTCTTGAGACGGTGTTCGGCTCGGAGGAGTGGCTCTCTGCGATCTTGGGCAGAAGGGCTGACGCGGGAAGCTTCAAAGCCCTACGGCCGCGAGTGCATCCGCATGTAGAGCGGGAGAGGGTCGAGGTCTGGCATGCGTGATCCTGACGTCCACCTTGAAGACATGGTGCTGGCGTGCGAGCGGGTGATGGCGTTCTCGTTGGGTGTCAGCGACGGCGACTTGATGGACGAGAGCAAGCCTCTCCACGACGCAGTGTTGTATCAGTTGATGATCTTAGGGGAAGCGGCAAGACACGTCGCGCCTCAGCGAGATGCTCGCCCGAGTCAATCAGGAGTATCCGGCGCCGTGATCCTTTCCGAAGCCGATCATCTTGGCCCATGCCACGACGGCCTGGCCGAAGGAGACGCCGCCGTCGTTGGCGGGCAGGTCGCGGTGGACGAGCGGCTCGAGTCCCGCTTCGCGGAGGCCGAGCACGCAGCCGCGTACCACCAGGCGGTTCATGAAGACCCCGCCCGCTAGCGCGACGTGGCTCACCCCGAGGTCCGGCGCAAGGCGGGCGCACACTGCCACGACCGCCGACACCACCGCCCGGTGGAACCGCATCGAGATCGCCGGCGCTCCCACGCCCGCGGCAACGTCGTCCAGAACGGCCGCAAGCACCGGAGCGCTGTCCACCATGAGCGCGCCGCCCGGCTCCTCGAGTAGACCGAACGCGTACGCGCCGCGCGCGGCAGGGTCGGCGAGCGCCTCCAGCTCGATGGCCGCCTGCCCCTCGTAGAGGGCGTCGTCGCGAACGCCCGCAAGCGCAGCCACAGCGTCGAACAGGCGCCCCATCGAGCTCGTGAGCGGGGTGTTGAGACCGTGCGAGATCATCGCGAGGATGGTCTGCTCCTCGCCCTCGGCCAGACGTCCGCGCAGCGGCGCGGCTCCCGGGTGGTCGAGCAGTCCGCATTCGGCAAGCGCGCCGAGTGGCATGCGCGCGGGACGCCGGATCGCGGCGGCGCCGCCCGGCAGAGGCAGCATGCGCAGGTGCGCCACGCGGTCGAACCCGGCCCAGTCGGCGGCCAGCCATTCGCCGCCCCAGATGGTGCCGTCCGTGCCGTAGCCGGTACCGTCGAGCGCTACGCCGAGCACCCGCTCCGCAACGCCGTGCTCGGCCGTCACGCTGGCGATGTGCGCGTGATGGTGCTGCACGCCGATCGCGGGCAGGCCGAGGGAGAGCGCGTGCTTGGTGGAGAGGTACTCGGGGTGCAGGTCGTAGGCCACCACCTCCGGGCGCACCCGGAACAGCCGCTCGTAGAGCGCTATCGTGCGCTCGTAGCTCGCGAGCGTCTCGGCGTTCTCCATGTCGCCGATGTGCTGCGACACGAACGCGTGCGCTCCGGTGAGCAGACAGAACGTGTTCTTCTGCTCGGGTCCGGCGGCGAGTATGTCCACCTCGCTCGTGAACGGAGTCCTGAGCGGGAAGGGGGCGCGGCCACGGGCGCGCCTGATGTGCTCCACGCCCACGTCGAGGGTGTGCCGCTCCACGGAGTCGTCGTACCGCGAGTAGATGTCGCGATCATGCAGCAGGAACGCGTCGGCGATCCCGCCGAGTCGCTCCAGTGCCTCGGCGTTCCCCGTGGCGATCGGTTCGTCGCTCAGGTTGCCCGAGGTCATCACGAGCGGTCCGCCGAACGCGTCGAGGAGCAGGTGGTGGAGCGGGGTGTACGGCAGCATCACGCCGAGCTCGCGCAAGCCGGGGGCGAGGGAGCGGGCGAGCGTCATCGGGGGGTGGGTCGCGTGTTCAGACAGTCCTCGGCGGGGGCCCTCGGCGCCTGCGGACGCCTCAGGCGTCCTCGGCACCTCCTCCGCCTGCGGAACTGCGCCGCTGACCCACCCCCCGATAACGCTCGTGTCTCGCAGCGCCAGCAGCACGATGGGCGCCGAGGGCGCCGTGAGCAGCGCCTCCTCCTCGGCAGAGACCACGCAGTACTCGCGCGCCGCCTCCAGCGATGGCGCCATCACGGCGAGCGCCTTGCCCCAGCGGTGCTTGCGCTCGCGCAGGCGCAGGACCGCATCCTCGTTGCATGCGTCGCACGCCAGCTGGAAGCCGCCCAGGCCCTTGATGGCCACGATCGCGCCCTCGCGGAGCAGCCGTACGGCGTCGGCGATGATCGCGGCTGCGCGCTCGCGTTCCACGCTGACATCGCGGTGCGGACGCGGCACGACATCCGCCGCCGGGCTCCATTCGGCATCAGGGACAGCCGAGCCGCCGCCGTTGAGGTACAGCCGCGGCCCGCACCGGAAGCATGCGTTGGGCTGCGCGTGGAAGCGCCGGTCACCGGGGTCGGTGTACTCGGCTGCGCATTCGTCGCAGAGCGGGAAGTCGCGCATCGTGGTCATCGGGCGGTCGTACGGCACGTCCTCGATGATTGTGAATCGCGGCCCGCAGTTGGTGCAGTTGGTGAAGGGATAGCCGTAGCGCCGGTCCGCCGCGTCGCGCATCTCCGCCGCGCACGCATCACAGGTGGCGATATCGGGCGAGATGAGCGTCATGGCGCCGGCGATGGCCTCGGACCCCACGATCACGAAGTCCGCATGTCCCCCGGGAGGCACGTCCGTGGCTTCCACGGTGTTCACCACCGCCATGGGCGGCGCCTGATCGCGGATACCGCTGACGAACGCGGCCACCGCCCCATCCTCGCCCTCGGCATGGGCGAACACGCCGTCCGAGGTGTTCTTGACCCAGCCGCGGATGCCGAGGTCCGTTGCGAGCGTGTATACGAAGGGCCGGAACCCCACGCCCTGTACGACACCGGTGACGTGCAACGACACCGCGCGCACGGTCTCAGCCCTCGCTGAATCCGTCAGCTACGAACCGGTTGTTCAGTAGCACGAACAGCTTGTACGACTGGTCGAGAAGGTCCATCGCATCGTCGCCCATGCTGGGCTGGAGTGTCTCCCGGGCTCCGTTGAACGGCGAGTCGTGGATGAAGGCGTTGCGGACTTCGCGAAGCTGGCGCCAGCGGTACGGGAAGTCGCCGTAGCCCAGCTCGGCGGCGGCTTCCTCGAACTCCTCTCCCGCGAGCGCCGGGAAGAGTTTGCCGATCCGGACACCGATCGCGCGTTGGGTGTCCATCACCATGCGCCGGAGCGGGAGGTCGGCGCCGTGCGCGTCCATGATCCGGTCGAGGATGTCCTCAAGGACCGCCTCCAGGAGCGCCATCACCAGGATGACGACGATCTCGTGGTCGCCGTCGGTGTTGTACTGGCGTATCCGCGCATCGAGGCGTCTGATGCGCTCGGTCGGGTACACGCGACGTTCGCCATCGGTGGCGCCGCACACCGGACAGGGGTGCTCGCCGTCCATGAAGTCGGAATCACCGCTGATGTAGCCGCACACAAGGCACTCCCAGTACAGCGGCGCCTCACCCGTCTCGGGGGCGAACACCGTCCTGTGGGGGCGCGTCTGCTTGAATCGGCGCTTCTTGCTCACCCCTGGACGTCAGAGCCGCTCTACGGTGACGTCGTCATCGGTCACCGCGAGGTTGGCAACGGCGCTCTCCAGCTTCTCGCGCGCCTCGCCGAGCATCACGGTGACCTGCGCCAGATTGGCGCTCGTTGCTGTGCGCCGTCCCTGGTCGGCAAGGTGGTGCAGCTGCTCGAGATGCTGCTGGGAGAGAACGAGTGAGTCGTTGATCATGGCCACGGCCAGCTTCATCTGGCCGGTGTTGATGCCGCCTTCGCACATGGGCGTTCCCGCCTTTCATGGTCAGCGACCGCTCGGGCCGCATATCTCGGTCGCGTCTACCGGGCGCTCAGCACGACGACATGGTCGAGCAGCCGCACCTCTTTGAGCGTCGCCTCTACCGAGCGATGTCCGCCGTAGAGGTCGTACAGCTTGAGCGTTCCATCCTCGGGCACGATCGTCGTCACATCGTCGATCGCCTCCACCTCGGAGCCGTCGGGTCCCTGGATGACCACGCGGGCCTCACACATCTCCTACACCTCCTCTTCCAGTGCCGAGGCCACCACGTTGATGGCCTCCTCGAGCAAGTGGGGCAGTGGGTCCTTCGTGGTCCCTACCAGGTCGATCCTGGGATTCGTCAACGGTAGTATGACCTTGCGGGCGCCGGAGAGCGCAAGCGCCTCGGCCATGCCCGGCGTCACCTCGCCCATCATCGAGTCGGGGATGAGCGCGGAAAGCGGTGCGATCAGGATGTCGGCCTCGCGGGCCGTGACGCGAACCGCGTTCTCGCCGGTAGCGCCCCTGTTGGCGCCTGCCTTGAGCATGGCGGTGGTGGCGGTGGAGTTGGTCCCCACCGCAAGGATCTCGATGTGTTCGCCAAAGGCGGCCCGCAGGCGCTGGACGACCTCCTGGCCGATCCTGCCGCCCATCCCGTCTACCACCATCGCACGCCGGTCCATCCGACGCTCCGATCTAGCCGAGCCAGGCTGAGAGCTCGTCGGCAAGGCGCTTCTTGGGCATCGCGCCCACCAGCTTCTTGACCACCTCTCCGCCCGAGAACACCAGCAGCGTGGGGATGGAGAGGACGTCGTACTTGGTGGCGGTCACGGGGTTCTCATCCACGTTGAGCTTGGCGACCGTGATCCCCGGCTGCTCCGTGGCGATCTCCTCGAGCACCGGCTCCATCATCCGGCAGGGACCGCACCACGGCGCCCAGAAGTCGAGCACCACGGGCTTGTCGCTGTCGAGCACGTCGGTCTGGAAGCTGTCATCGGTCACATGCTTGAGGGTCTCGCTCATGTGGTCCTCCGTTCGCGTCTGCCGACGCTTAGCCGATCGAACACAGACGGTCGTCGATGTAGCGGACCGCTTCGAACGCTGCCGCCGCGCCTCCGGCGGCGGCGGTGACTACCTGCTTCAACTCGCCCACGGTCACATCGCCGGCCGCGTACAGCCCAGGGTACGACGTGCGGCCGTCGGGGTCTATCCTCACGTACCCGCCGTCATCGAGGTCGCACAGGTCGTCCACGAGCGCGCTCTTGGGCTCCACGCCGACGAAGATGAAGACACCGTCGAGAGGCAGGAACTCGTCCGGCTCACCGTTGGTGGCGATGAGGTCGAGGCCGACGACCTTGCCGTCTTCGCCCTTGATCCCGCCGACCACGCGGCTCCACTTCATCTCGACCTTCTCGTTCTCGAAGCACCGCTCCTGTATGCACTTGGTGGCTCGAAGCTCGTCGCGCCGGTGGATGACGTAGACCTTCTCGGCGAACTTGGTGAGGAACAGCGCCTCCTCCACGGCGGCATCACCCCCGCCGACCACGGCGACGGTCTTGCCCCTGAAGAGGGCGCCGTCGCAGGTGGCGCACCACGACACGCCTCGGCCGGTGAACTCGGCCTCTCCTGGTACGTTCAACCGCTTGGGGACGGCTCCTGTGGCCAGGATGACGGCGTGCGCCAGGACCTGTTCGCCCTCCGAGTTCGTGATGATGAAGTCCAGGTCCTTGGGGACGATAGACTCGACGCTGGCGAAGGTGCGGAACTCGGCGCCGAACTGCTCGGCCTGCCGGTACATCAGGTCGCTGAGTTCGGCCCCCGAGACGCCCTCCGGGAATGCGGGATAGTTCTCCACCCAGTCGGTGGTGACTATCTGCCCGCCGGGGAGCGCGGTCTCGAAGACGACGGTCTTCGCACGTGCGCGGGCCGCGTACAGTGCGGCGGTAAGACCCGCCGGGCCCCCGCCGATCACGGCGATATCGATGGTCTCCATCAGATGGTGCCTCCAGACAGGTACTTCTCGTCTATCGATACATCCACGCCGGCCGCCGCCGCCTCCGTGCGGATCTGCTGGAGGTTCGACATGGCGTCCTCGGCGATCACCGCGGCATGCGCATCCGTGGACTGCCTGCTCACATCGATCACCGTCGCGAACTGCTGGACGGCGGCCTGGTAGTCGCCCCGGCCTTTCCAGTAGAAGATCCCCAGGTTGAAGTTGGCCTGCAGGTGCGTCGGATCGCTCTTCAGCACGGTCGAGAGGCCCTGGATCGCGGCATCGGTCTGGCCGATGTAGAAGTATAGCACCGACATATCCGTACGGACCTCGTTGCTGTCGGGGTCCGACTCCAGGTACTTCTGATAGTAGGAGATGCCCTTCTGGGCGTATGCGGCGTTCCCGGTCTCACTGTGCAGACCGTAGTAGGCGTTGCCCACCTGCATGATCGCGTCGAGGTCATCCGGTCTGGACTGCAGGACCACCAGCCCGTCGAGCAGGTCCCGCTGGTTCTGAGAGAGCTGGTCGCGGAACTCGGTGGGGATCCCCGCCGTCTCGTTGCCGCCGTTCGCCAGCTGGGACGTGTACAGCGAAAGGGCGAGGACGCCGGCGAACACCGCTATCGCAATCGCGAGGATCGTGAGCGGTGTCTTGTATCGCTGGAACCACCTCGCCGCACGCTTCGGCCAGCTCGGTCTGCCCTCCTCGCGGCGCTCGACCTTCAAGCCGTAGGTCTGAGCCTTGAGCAGCATGTTGAGATCGTTCGTGACAAGCGTGAGATCCTCGCAGCCGCTCGAACACGCCTGATACGCGGCGGCGAGTATGCGGTCGTCGGCGTTGCGGAGGGACAAGCCGTCGGGCAAGTCCACATCGGAGTCGAGCGGCAGCACGCGGAGCCGGCCGCCATCAGGCAGCTCCACGCCGTCCACGAGACTCCCGGTCTCCGAGAAGTCGAAGAGTATCCTGCTCACCTCGCGACCACGGAAGCGGAGGTCGGGGTCCACCCGCGAAGTCTTGAGCTTGTCGATCTCGCCCAGGACCGTCTCCGGGACGATGAGCTCGGCATCGGGGTACGCGAAGAGTATCTCCGGGTTGGAGAGCAACACGTTCGTGTCGAGGACTACGGTTCGCATCGGTTCACACTCACTGTCTTTCGTCTGACGAGCGTCCCTCAGACGCTCTATCGCCGATAGTACCAGCATCTGCCGGTACCATATGGCGACGTATGACCACGAGGAGCACGATGAGCACGAGCACGACCATCCCCACGGTCGCGAGTCTGTCGATGTAGGACGTCCTCACATCGAGGGTCGCCTCGGCAACGGTCACGTCACCCGAGACCGCCGAGATGCGCAGACGTGACGCGATCGCGTTGCGGAGATCCACCGGTACGGTGATGAAGTTCTGTGTCGGCTCGAGTGCGACGGAGGTGGTGGTGCGTTCACCGCGAGCGTCGAGCGGCTCCACGACGATGGTCAGCTCCAGGTGCTTTCCGGTGGAGTTCACCACGGTGAACGGGACCTCGCCGGTACTGCCCGACAGCGTGACGTCCTTCACATCAAGGACCACCCTGGCGAACTCGCTCGACACGAACTCCTCAACGCGGGTCACCATATCGCGAGGACGCACGACGCGTGGCCACGTCCCGTGAGGGCCGCTCCAGAGCTCGCTCTCGGCGACGAGCAGCATTCGCGATGCCGACATCACGTCGGCGTCATCGTCGCCCACGGCGTCCGAATAGGCGCGCACCAACGAGCGTGCCATGGCGAGTCCGTCCCAGTAGCCGTTCGGGGCGCTCGTGGCGCCCTCGGCGATCGATACCACCGCGGCGTCCTCGGGTGCGACGACCCCGTCCACCGGCTGCCACCGCAGCCAGTCGGCGCGCTCCACCCACCCGGCCGCGTCCCGGACGGCATCGACGCCGCCCCGGGCATCGGGCCCCACGTCGATCATGAGCGTGGCGGGGCCGGACCCCATCCGATCGAACAGCACGTCGTAGAACTCGTCCGATCCGGCGTCGATGGCCGCGGTGACCTCGTCGTCAGGGACGATGACCGTGAGGTGGTCGTTCGACAGTGTATATATACCGGGCGCGGGCTCTTCACCATCGATCCGCAGCGCCCGTCCAGGCGCCACCACCGCTGGCGTCGCGCGGGCGTCCAGCGACGTGATGCCTGAGCGGGTGAGGGACGAGCCGAGATACGCCGTTCCCGATGCCATCACAGAGCGAACCGCCGCAAGGTCCACCGAGTCGGCGAGGGCCCAGTGCGCCGCCAGATCGGATTCGGCTCCTGCCTCCGCGAGGCCGGTGAGATCGGGAAGCGCATACGGGACGTCCAGCAGTGTGAGCGCTCCGGACGCGTTGGCATCGACGAGCGCCTCGAGCGCGTCTCCCGCTTCTGTCACCGTATCGGCGTCCGGGGCGACCCCGGCATCCTCCGAGACGATCCCGTCGCCGTTCGGTGCCTGGTAGCCGCCGGCGGTGCGCGCAACCTCCTCGATGAGGACGGGGGGCAGCGCGAGCGCGACCGGCACCCTGGCGTTCACGGCAAGGTCCGCGAGCGCAATCAGGTCGGATCGCAGCGCCACGCCGGTGGCCGGGTCGGTGGCGCCGCTGCTCTGGTGGCCCACCGACGCGGTACCCCACACTCTGGCCACCAGTACGACCGGCTGTGGAGCGGTGTCAGGGTCGAGCACCAGGACCCTGCCCGATGCGGTGGTGGGGTCGGATCCGGAGGCGAGGACGCGGATCTCTATCGGGTATCGCCCTTGCGTGAGCATGGTGGCACCGGCGCTTCGCTCGAACCCGATGGCGTGCGCCCCGGCCTCCATGTCCCACCGCACCTCGGTCTTCTGGTAGACCAGGCGCCCTTCAGGTGAGTGGAGCCGGAACCTCACCTCCAGATACTCGGCGGGCTCCGAGAGGGACACGGTCACGGTCGCGGGCACGCTCTCTCCGGTCCGCACGGCGGTGGAGGGCTGTGACACGTTCACGCGGACGACCTGCGTTCCCGGTTCTGCCGAAGCGCTCAGCGGCGTACAGAGCGCGCCGAGCGCGAGCGCTGCGATGACGAGCGGCACGGCGATGCGCGCGCGCATGGCTCTGTGTTGTTCCTGGGGCATCCGGTCGTCCGATCCGCGGTCCCGGATGACCGGGAGCGGCAGGGGGTTCGTGTACGATGGAGAAGTACGTGGCGAGATTATCACACGGCAGGAACTCCTTTGCGACGCGAGAGGGCCACAACCGATGTCCACGAAAGATAACAAGACGCAGGTCCCCGACGTACTGCCGCTCATACCCCTGCGGGATCTCATCATCTTCCCCAACCTCGTGGTGCCGCTGTTCGTGGGGCGCGAGCGCTCCATCAGCGCCCTCGAACAGTGCATGAGGACCGACCATCTCGTGGCGCTCGTGACGCAACGCGAAGCCGCTACGCACGATCCGGGTCCGTCGGACATCTATGATGTGGGCTGTGTAGTGACCGCCCTGCAGGAACTCAAGCTCCCAGATGGCACCGCCAAGGCGCTCGTGGAAGGCGTGCAGCGCATACGTATCCTCGAGTACCTGGAGTCGGACCCCTACTTCAAGGTCCGCGTCGAGATCATCGAGGAGCCGCAGGAAGCCGACGTTGAGACCAAGGCGCTCATGCGGAACCTCGTGGCCGATTTCGAAAGCGCGTCGCAGCTCGGGAAGCCCATCCCCCAGGAGGTCCTGGCGGCTGCCTCGGCGATCGAGGAGCCCGGCCGACTGGCCGATTTCGTGACCTTCCACCTCTCGCTCAAGATCGAGGAGAAGCAGGAGATCCTGGAGGCCCTGGACCCCAAGCAGCGTCTGCAGAAGACCACGGCGTTCCTGCGCAAGGAGCTCGAGATCCTTGAGCTCGGCTCCAAGATCCAGAACCGCGTCAAGGAGTCGATGTCCAAGAGCCAGCGCGAATACTTCCTCAGAGAGCAGCTCAAGGCGATCCAGCAGGAGCTCGGACAGTACGACGAAGCACAGGCGGAGATCGACGAGTATCGCGAAAAGATCGCCGCCTCCGGCATGCCGGAGGATGTGGAAGCCAAGGCGCTCAAGGAGCTCGGCAGACTGGAGAAGATGCCCCAGGCGGCTGCCGAGACGGGTGTGATCCGGACGTATCTCGACTGGCTGACGGGGCTGCCGTGGGACACTTCCGACGAGGAGAAGCTCGACCTGGTGGAGGCGCAGGCGATCCTGGACGAGGATCACTACGGCCTCGAGAAGGTCAAGGAGCGTGTGCTCGAGTACCTTGCCGTACACAAGCTCACGGACCATATGCGTGGGCCGATTCTCTGCTTCGTGGGACCTCCCGGCGTGGGCAAGACGTCCATCGGCAAGTCGATCGCCAGGGCGCTCAACCGCAAGTTCATCCGCATGTCCCTCGGCGGGGTGCGCGACGAGGCCGAGATCCGCGGGCATCGTCGTACGTACGTCGGGGCGTTGCCGGGTCGTATCATCCAGTCGATCAACCAGGTGGGGACCGACAACCCCGTCTTCATGATGGACGAGGTCGACAAGGTAGGCATGGACTTCCGTGGCGACCCCACGTCGGCGTTGCTCGAGGTCCTGGACCCGGAGCAGAACAACTCCTTCCAGGACCACTATCTCGAGGTGCCGTTCAATCTGTCGGATGTCATGTTCATCACCACGGCCAACGTCCTCGATCCTATCCCGCCCGCGTTGCGGGACCGGATGGAGGTCATCCATTTCCCCGGCTACACCGAGGACGAGAAGCTCCATATCGCGCGGAGGTACCTCGTTCCCAAGCAGCTCAAGGAGCACGGTCTCACCACGAAGATGATCTCGATCACGGACGCCGCGCTCCGCGAGATCATCCGCCGCTATACGCGTGAGGCGGGCGTGCGCAACCTGGAGCGTCAGATCGCCACGATCTGCCGTCAGGTTGCGCGTAAGGTCGTGGAGGGGGAGACCGGCAAGACGAGCGTCACCGGCAAGGCGATCCACTCGTATCTCGGCCCGGAGAAGTTCACCTTCGGTCTGGCCGAGAAGAAGGACGAGGTGGGGGTGGCCACCGGGCTCGTGTGGACCGAGGTAGGCGGCGACGTCATCTTCATCGAGGCGACGACTATGAAGGGCAAGGGCAACCTCGTACTGACCGGCCAGCTGGGCGATGTCATGCGCGAGTCCGCTCAGGCCGCGGTGAGTTGGATCCGCGCCAACGCGGCGGACCTCGAGGTTGACCCGGACTTCGTCGAGGCGCTCGACCTGCATATCCATGTCCCGGCGGCCGCCATCCCGAAGGACGGCCCGTCGGCAGGCATCACGATGGCAACCGCGCTGCTGTCCGCGCTCAGGGGCGCACGTGTCAAGCGCAAGGTGGCGATGACCGGTGAGATCACGCTGCGGGGGAGGGTGCTCCCCGTGGGCGGCCTCAAGGAGAAGCTCCTCGCGGCTCATCGCGCAGGTATCAAGACGGTGCTCATCCCGAGCGAGAATACGCGGGACCTCGAGCTCGTGCCCGAGCATGTGAGGACCGAGATGGAGATCGTTCCCGTGGCGACCATGGACGACGTTCTCGCCATCGCGTTCGCGTAGAGCCTTTCAACCTCCGCATGCCGCCACTCGGCCGGGCCGCCGCCCTGTCGAGCGGACCACCAATGCCTTTCAGCATGGTTAATGCCCCGTCTGTCAGCAAGTAGTGTGACGTAGATTACAGTCGCTTTCACGCGGGTACAAAGTCTTACTCACGAAGGGAGTGATTGAAAACGGATAGCACGACCTGAGTGGGAGACGCGGATACGTCGGACATATCCCCGGTCACCGTGGTCCGGCGTGGAGTCAGTGGTGAGACCGACCCGATCAAGGGTCGGTCTCGTTCATTTTTGGAGACGTGTTCTACGCGTCTTCGTGGACGGGGGAAGCAAGGAGGTGTCTACGATGACGGCACAAGTGATGAAGGGAATGCATAGGCGAGGCGCATTGTGGCGCGTTTTCGCCGCGTACGTGGCCTTCATACTCGCTCTGGCGGTAGCCGGACCGGGCATGACGGTCCTCGCGGCGGAAGGCGAAGCAGCGCCACAGCCGCTTGCCGAGAAGGCGACCGAGGAGGCCTTGACGGAAGTCCCGGCAGAGGATCCTCTGGAGCCAGTCTCCGAGCCACCGGCGGAAGAGCCGGAGCCGGCAGAGGATCCCGCACCAGCGGATGAGCCGGAGGGCGACGAAGTTGAGTTGCAGGCTTCGGTAGAGGCGCCCGTCGCCACGGTGGCTGCGCTGTTGGCTCCCGCCAAGGCGGAAAAGGACGAGGACGACAACTCTTGGATCTGCGCCGGCGGCGTGAAGCTCGATGGTGAGCCCCGCACCGGCACGTACACGTGGGATACGTCAGGCACCGAGGAGACAGTCACCACGCCGTCAGACTACGAGATATCGATAGTCACCTCTATGACCGATGACGGCATGGTGATGAGCTTCACGTCCAACTACCCGGTCACCAAGGTCCGGGTCAAGGGCGGCGACGGTTACCTCGATTTCGATTACACGCCTGGCGTGCTGTCAGGATCGGGTCTGCACGCTCCGGTGAACGCTTCCGGGAAGTATGCGGACATCAGCCACATCGTGTTCTGCTTCGATCTGAGCGAGCCTCACGATTCGCACATCATCGTGATGAAGTTCCGCGATGACGTTGTGACCAACGGGGAGCACGATGGCGGCGAGGGTTGGCTCGAGGGATTCGCCTTCGATCTGTATCAGGGCGAGTCGGAGACCGGTCCGTGGACCAAGGTCGCAACCGAGACCACCGCTGGTTCCAGCGGACAGGCCGATTTCGGGATGTGGCCCACAGGCTGGTACAAGATCGTCGAGGTGTTGAGCGCCGCGCAGATCGCGGCTGGCGAGACCCCCACGTCGGGTGATCCGCTCGGCGAGATGGTCTTCTACCACACCGGTCAGGTCAACTCCGAGAAGCGTTTCGGCAACATCATCGAAGAGGAACCCCCCGAGGAAGGCGACCTCGTGATCTACAAGTTCCACGACCTCGATGAGGACGGTGTCTACGACGAGGGCGAGCCGATGCTCGAGGACTGGGAGTTCACGGTCACCGTGGAGACACCACCGCTTCAGATCGAACAGGTCACCCCTTCGGCGATCATGCTGATCGGCACCGGTCTCACCGACGGTGACGGCATGCTCGAGTTCCTCGGCTTGGATCCCGGTGAGTACACCGTGACCGAGACGCTGCAGGACGGCTGGGTCAACACCACGCCGCTCACGCAGGTCGCTACGGTCGTGGATGGCGAGACGGCCGAGCTGTGGTTCGGCAACATCATCGAAGAGGAACCCCCCGAGGAAGGCGACCTCGTGATCTACAAGTTCCACGACCTCGATGAGGACGGTGTCTACGACGAGGGCGAGCCGATGCTCGAGGACTGGGAGTTCACGGTCACCGTGGAGACACCACCGCTTCAGATCGAACAGGTCACCCCTTCGGCGATCATGCTGATCGGCACCGGTCTCACCGACGGTGACGGCATGCTCGAGTTCCTCGGCTTGGATCCCGGTGAGTACACCGTGACCGAGACGCTGCAGGACGGCTGGGTCAACACCACGCCGCTCACGCAGGTCGCTACGGTCGTGGATGGCGAGACGGCCGAGCTGTGGTTCGGCAACGTCGAGTTGTTCCTTCCGTTCACCGAACTGGACCTCGCGATTACCAAGGTGGCCGATCGTGACAGCGCCGCCCCTGGTGCTCTCGTGACATATACGCTCACCTACTGGAACAATGGCGAACTTGCTGCCGAGAACTACACGATCGTCGATGATTTCGACGAGCGGTACGTCACCGTTGTCGATGCCAACGGCGGCGTCGTGTCGGGTGGGAAGATCACCTGGACGATGGCCGGTCCGCTTGCGCTCGAAGACGGTAAGCAGACGCTGACCTACACGGTGCGGATCGATGAGGACATGCCGGATGGCCGGACCAACGTTGACAACGTCGTTGTGATCGATCATCCGCAGGATGCCGATCCCACCAACAACTCCGACGATGAACGCGTCGTGGTACGGGTAGGCGAACCGTTCCTGCCGTTCACCGGTACGGAGGCGTGGCTGCTGCTTGCGGCAGCGTTGGCAGCCGGCACGGCCGGTCTGGCGTTCAGGCTTGCACCCCGCAAGACGTCGTAGCGCACACCGGTTGTGAGGGGCCCGGCACTGTCCGACTGCCGGGGCGAGGGGCGCACTCGAGAGGGTGCGCCCCTCTTTGTGCGTATACGACGAGACCCCGGGGAGGGAGGTCCGGGGTCTCGTGTTGCTCCTATGGGGGTGCCGCGTCTTACAGCGCCGGGATGTTCTCGCCCCAGTCGATGACACCGTTGTCGCGCCAGTCGAGGATGTGTCCCACCTCGTGGGCGATGATGCGCTCGAGGCTGCTGGTGTGCGTTGGGCTGATCACGATGCGGCCCGACTGGTAGTAGCAGATCGCCTGGTATCCCTTCGCGTCGCCGAAGGTGACGGTCGATCCAGCGAGAATCGGGTACTTGGAGATGTAGCGGGCCAGAATCGACCGCGCGGTTGCCGTTTCGTCAACCGGAGCCGGCGCGGAGGCGGTGCTGCGGGCGCTTGAGCTCGTGGTGGATGCCGACGAAGTCCGGGTGGTGCTGGTGCGGGCCGCGCTTGCGGCGGCCGGCGCGGGCGCCTCGATCTTCGTGGCTGTGCGTGCGGCGGTGCGAACGCTCTTTGCGAGCGGCTCGACCGAGTCCGTGACGAGTGCTGCTGTGTGCGCTTTGGCGCTGAGCCTGTTGCGGAAGACGCCGCCGATGTTCGCAGCGGCAACCGCGTCGTCAACGGGCGCGAAGCCCGCAACGAGAACGAGTGCGAGTGCGACGAGCGTGGTCGCCGCAGCGAACCTCATCGTCCTGGTGGTGGTGTTGGTCATGGTGGATCGCCCCTTGGTTCGAGTCCCTCGCGCACATCGGCCCGACTACTCCTCAAGGCGCAGAGGTGTCGGGCCGATAACGCATGGCTCGTACCTTCGGCAATCCGGCTGTCGTGGGAAGCGAGGCTTCCGGTAGATCCGTGATTTTGCGAAGCCGACCTTTCGGTCGACCGTGCCTTTTCGGGAGCGATCCGATGTTCGCTTTTCAATCCTGCCGTACACTTCTCATATCGGCAGCGGTACGGCTGGTCTTTATAGCATATTGTGTCGTTCGTCACAGGATTCTTGTGAGGAACGTCACACCGCTTGAGCGGAGGTCTACAGAACGTGCGCCTGCGGGATCGCTGGATACGCGCAACAGGGAACCTCCTGCTCGGCGTCGCCCTGGGCCTTGGGTCGTACTACGGACTCACCACCCTCGTCGGCTCCCATGCCCAGGAGGTCCTGCGCGACGAGGCGGCTGCGGTGGCTCCCTATCAGGCCGAGGCGCCCGACAAGATCCTCGAGTCGCCGGACGGCCCCATCCTCGACTTCTCTGGGTGGCATGAGGAGGACGAGGCGCACTGGCGAGCGCTGGAGCCGGGCGCTGTGTTCGGGCGGATCGTGATCCCAGCCATCGAGTTGGACACTCTCGTGGTGAATGGCGTGAGCACCGCGGACCTGCACAAGGGCCCGGGGTGGATCGACTGGACCGATCTGCCGGGTCCCGAGGGCACGTGCGGCATCTCGGGCCATCGCACCACCTACGGCGCTCCGTTCGCACGCGTGGATGAGCTCGTGCAGGGTGATACCATCGACCTGTACTCACCGTACCGGCGCTATCGCTACTCTGTGACCGGCACGGTGATAGTGCATCCGGACCAGATCGAGGTCGTAGCGCCAACGGAGCACCCCTCATTGACGCTCACGGCCTGTCATCCGCCGTACAGCGCACGGTATCGCATAGCGGTACAGGCGGAACTCGTCGAAGTGCGGCGCGTCTCCGGAGATGCGCCATAGGGAGGCAACATGAGGGTGGTCGTAACGGGAGGCGCCGGATTCATCGGCGGCAATCTGATCCACGCGCTGCTGGGTGGCGGAGCCGAGGTGACGGTGATCGACGACCTTTCCACGGGGTCGATGGACAACGTACACCCGGCAGCCGCCTTCCGATGCTTGGACGTGCTGTCTCCGGAGACAGCACAAGCCATCAGAGATGCGTGTCCGGACGTGGTGATCCACCTCGCCGCGCAGGTGAGCGTTGCCGCTTCGCTGGCGGATCCGGCGTTCGACCGGGCGATCAACGTGGACGGGACGCGCGCTGTGGCCGAGGCCGCGGTCGCTGCGGGTGCAAGACGGGTCCTGTCGGCATCCTCGGCCGCCGTGTACGGAGAACCCCAGGAGCTTCCGCTCACGGAGACCTCACCCACCGCGCCCGCAGTGCCTTACGGAGCATCCAAGCTGGAGGCGGAGGGCGTCCTCGCGGAGGTGCTGCGACCGGCAGGCGTGGACTTCGCTTCTCTGCGGTTCGCGAACGTCTACGGACCCCGTCAGCGAGCCGAGGGTGAGGGAGGCGTGGTGGCGGAGTTCGCCTCTCGTATGGCGCGCGGTGAGACGCCGGTGATATTCGGCTCGGGCAGCCAGACCAGGGACTTCATCTACGTGGCCGACGTGGTCAACGCCTGCGCGATGGCTGCCGTCTATGACGGCATACTCGCCCGGGAGGGGGACAGCGGTCCCGCCTACAACATCTCTACGGGGACGGCGACGTCCGTGAACATGCTTGCCGAGGGGCTGCGGGTGGCCATGCGGTACCCCGGGGCGATCGAGCGGGCGGATGCCCGCGAGGGGGACGTCGAAGAAAGCGTCCTCTCTCCCGCAAAGGCGGCGGATGCCTTCGGCTGGAGCGCAGCGGTGGAACTGCAGGCCGGACTCGCCGCGACCGGGACCTGGTTCATGCAGCAGTCGTGAAGGATCCCGCAGACATCACCGGCGAGGCGAAGCGGCTCGATGCTCTCTTCCGAGCGAAGGCGCAGGCGGAGATAGCTGCTGCCGAGGCCGTTGCAGGCGACAACGGCTCTGTGAGAGGGCAGGGCGACGAACTCGCAGACGTGCTGCTCGTCAAGGGTGAGCCCGGGCCCGGTGACCTCGACGCGGGCCGTGCTCTCGCGGGCGCTGATGGAGAAGCAGCAGGTAAGGCGCTTGACGCGCTCGGAGTGGCATCGGAACGGTTCGCTTTCTGTACGCGGTCAGCGGACCTGCCAGAGGCCACCCGGCTCGAGCGGACGCGCCTCATGGTGGAGGCGGTCGACCCGCGGATCGTGGTCGCGCTCGATCCCCTGGCCGCCGAAGACATCCTGAACGCCTATGGTTGCGAAGCCGTGCCGCCAGGGACGCTTGCCTACGTGCAGGGCCGTGCCTTCGTCGCCCTCGAAGGACTTGAGGCGTCGCTCTCCGACGAGGCCTTGAAGAGGCGCGTGTGGCGGCAGCTCAAGGTTCTCGGTCCGCTCGGTCAGGCCGGACAGTAAGACAGGCGCCCCGGGGGGACGCCTGTCGGGACCGTGCGCGCGGGCCGTCAGTCTTCCTCGATCTCCGTGATCGCGCCCATCGGACACTCCTCCATGCACGTGCCGCATGCCGTGCAGTCATCTTCGTTCACCGGCTGAGCGACATCATTCACGAGGTCGAGCACGCCCTCAGGGCACGCGTCCACGCAGATGCCGCAACCGGAGCATTCGTCGACATCGATGATCGGTCGGGGCATAGAGGCTCCTTCGGTTCGGACGCCGCATCCGTGCGGCGGCGGGCATATCGCGGCGGATGATACAGAAGGCCCGGTGAGCGTGTAAAGGAGCGTTGGCTGCCGCGGGGTGAACGGCGCAGAACCGCTGCTGAGCGGCGGTAGGTCATTCGCGTATGCGCACACGCAGGAGATTCCCTGCGCACCGGCCCACAGCCTCGTGCATTGCATGGCTGTTGCAGATAACTTGACAATGGAACACTTAGATTGCACACTACGAGACGTGCCGGCTCAGTGTCGGCGCACTGCGCTGCACTCTGTGAACAAGCCGCTCCGGTGCGACCGGGGGGATTCGAAAGGAGCACTACCCATGGGCAAGATTATCGGCATCGACCTCGGTACGACGAACTCGGCTGTCGCGGTCCTCGAGGGCGGCGAGCCCACGATCATCGTGAACGCCGAGGGCGATCGCACCACGCCGTCGGTCGTCGCGTTCCGTAAGGATGGCGAGCGTATCGTCGGCAAGGCGGCCAAGAACCAGGCCGTGACGAACCCGGAACACACCATCACGTCGATCAAGCGCTTCATCGGCCGCAAGTACGAGGAGACCTCCTCCGAGCGCGGCACCATCGCGTACAACGTGGAGAAGGGCAAGGACGGCCGCTCGGTCGTGATGGCCGAGGACAAGCGCTACACGCCCGAGGAGATCTCGGCCATGGTGCTGCAGAAGCTCAAGGCCGACGCCGAGGCGTACCTCGGCCATCCGGTCACCGAGGCGGTCATCACCGTTCCGGCGTACTTCAACGACATGCAGCGTCAGGCCACCAAGGACGCGGGCAAGATCGCGGGCCTCGAGGTCAAGCGCATCATCAACGAGCCCACGGCGGCGGCGCTGGCCTACGGTCTCGACAAGGGCGCGCACGACCAGACCATCCTCGTGTTCGACCTGGGCGGGGGCACGTTCGACGTGTCGGTGCTCGAGATCGGCGAGGGCGTCTTCGAGGTCAAGTCCACCTCTGGTGACAACCACCTGGGCGGCGACGACTGGGATCAGCGCATCATCGACTGGCTCGCCGACAAGTTCAAGGCCGATCACGGCATCGACCTGCGCAACGACAAGATGGCGCTGCAGCGCCTGCGTGCGGAGGCGGAGAAGGCGAAGATGGAGCTCTCCACCACGCAGACCGCGCAAATCAACCTGCCGTTCATCACGGCTGACGCGAGCGGCCCGAAGCACCTCGACTACACGCTCACACGCGCGGAGTTCCAGAAGATCACGTCCGACCTGCTCGAGCGGTGCCGCAAGCCGGTCAAGGACGCGCTCAAGGACGCCGGGGTCAAGTCGGGCGATCTCGCCCACGCGATCCTCGTGGGCGGTTCCACGCGCATGCCGGCGGTCCAGGAGCTGGTGAAGGAGCTCACCGGCAAGGACCCGCACAAGGGTGTCAACCCGGACGAGGTCGTCGCCGTAGGAGCCGCGATCCAGGGTGGCGTGCTTGGCGGTGACGTGAAGGACATCCTGCTGCTCGACGTGACCCCGCTCTCACTGGGTGTGGAGACGCTCGGCGGCGTGATGACCAAGCTGATCGAGCGCAACACCACGATCCCCACGCGCAAGAGCGAGACCTTCACCACGGCGGCCGACGGTCAGACGAGCGTGGAGATCCACGTGCTGCAGGGCGAGCGGGAGATGGCCGCGTACAACAAGACGCTCGGCAAGTTCCATCTCATGAACATCCCGCCCGCACCGCGAGGCGTGCCGCAGATCGAGGTGGCGTTCGACATCGACGCCAACGGCATCGTGAACGTTTCGGCCAAGGACCTGGGCACAGGCCAGGAGCAGAAGATCACGATCACAGGCACGACCGCGCTTTCCGACGAGGAAGTCGACCGCATGGTCAACGACGCTGAGGCGCATGCTGACGAAGACAAGAAGAAGAAGGAAGAGGCGGAGGTCCGCAACAACGCCGACACGCTCGTGTACGGCACCGAGAAGACCCTTGCCGACCTCGGCGAAAAGGTGCCCGAGGACACGAAGGGCGAGATCGAATCGGCCATCGCGGACGTGAAGACGGCGCTCGAAGGTGACGACACCGAGGCCATCAAGACCGCCACCACAAGCCTGCAGGAGAAGAGCTACAAGCTTGCCGAGATCGTGTACCAGCAGGCGCAGGAGGAGCAGGCCGCCGAGGGTGGGACCACGCCCGAAGCGGACGAGGAAGTGGCCGACTACGAAGTCGTCGACGAGGACGAGTAGCTATGGACCGACGCACACACAAGGGCGCGGCCGGGGGTGACCCCCTCGGCCGCGGTCCTCGCGGAAACCGCGCTGAGGAGGCGGCCTCGGAGGTCCCCCCGGCCGCGTCTGTGCATACCGACCCCGAGCTGGAGCAGGATCTGGGGGCTGAATTCGAGTTCCGGGGCGATCAGCTTGAGGCCGAGCTGGAGGCTGCACGCGAGGAGGCCGGCCGCCATCTGGAAACGGCGCAACGGTTGCAGGCGGAGTTCGACAACTACCGTAAGCGCATGGCGCGTGAGCAGGAGGACGCGGTCAAGCGGGCCGGGCAGCGCATCATCACCGAGGTGCTGCCGGCACTCGATAACCTCGAGCGTGCGGTTGCACATGCCGAGGAGGCCGGTGAGTCGAGCGACCTGACGGATGGGGTGCGCATGGTGCTCCAGCAGGTGCTCGACGTGTTCGCCAAGGAGGGCGTGGAGCGCATCGCGCCGGAGGGTGAGCCGTTCGACCCCAACGAGCACCAGGCGGTGGGGCAGGCCGAACGCGACGACGTGCCGGAGGGCACGTGCGTCGACATGTACCAGTGCGGGTACCGGATGCACGGGCGCGTGTTGCGTCCGGCGGCGGTCGTGGTGAGCACTGGAGGCCCGAGGCCCTAAAGGAGCCCAGCGATGGCCGAGAAAGACTACTACGACATACTCGGCGTCCCTAAGACGGCGACAGCCGACGAGATAAAGAAGGCGTTCCGCAAGCAGGCGCGGAAGCACCACCCCGACGCGGGCGGTGACGAAGCCAAGTTCAAGGAGATCAACGAGGCATACGAGATCCTTTCCGACGAGGAGAAACGGAAGCAGTACGACACGTACGGCCGCTACTTCGGCGGAGGCGCCCCTCCCGGCGGTCCCGGCGGAACAGGAGCCGGGTGGCCCGGAGGCGGATTCCCGGGTGGAGGTTTCCCCGGTGGCGCGTCGTACCAGACCGTGGACATGGGCGATCTGGGCGACCTCTTCGGGAACCTGTTCGGCGGCGGTGCGGGCGCGTCGAAGCGCAAGAGTGCGCACAGGGGTGGGGACATACAGTACGACCTCACCCTGTCGTTCGAGGAGGCGCTGAAGGGCACATCCACCAAGGTGGACGTCAAGCGCACCGAGACGTGCGCCACCTGCAAGGGGACCGGAGCCAAGCCCGGTACCAGTGTGACCACGTGCCCCACGTGCTCGGGCGCCGGTCACGTCACGCAGGGGCAAGGAGTGTTCGGGTTCTCCCGGCCGTGCCAGCGGTGCGGCGGGACCGGCACCGTGGTGGAGCATCCGTGCACCACCTGCAAGGGCAAGGGGCAGGTGGTCCGGGCCAAGCCGCTCACGGTGAACATCCCGCCGGGCGTGACCGATGGCGGCAAGCTCAGGTTCGCGGGCAAGGGCGAACCGGGTACCGGCGGCGCACCGGCGGGCGACCTGTACGTGATCACGCACATCCGCCCCCATGCGTTCTTCACCCGTGATGGAGCCGACGTGGTCCTCGACCTCCCGGTGACGATCACCGAGGCGGCGCTCGGCGCACAGGTGATGGTCCCCACACCCGATGGCGGCAAGGTGAAGGTGAAGATCCCTGCCGGCACCGCCGACGGCAAGGTGCTGCGGGTGCCGGGCAAGGGGGCGCCCAAACTCAAGGGCCGCGGCACGGGCGACCTGAAGGTGCGCGTTCGTATAGACGTGCCCAAGAAGCTGACCTCGGAGCAGAAGGAACTGCTCAAGCAGTTCGAGTCGCTGCGTACGGACGATGTCCGGGCGCACATCGCGTAGGGAAGGTGATCCGGTCGTGGTGAGACGGCAGCACGGGAGCGGGGGCAAGGACCGGCCGGTCTACATGATCAGCGTGGCGGCCGAGCTTGCCGGCGTGCACCCGCAGACGCTCCGGATCTACGAGCGCAAGCGGCTCGTCCAGCCGAGCAGATCTCCGGGTGGCACGCGGATGTACTCGGAGTCCGACATCGAGCGGCTCAGGCTCATCCAACGCTTCACGCAGGAGGAAGGGATCAACCTTGCGGGAGTGATGCGGATCATCGAACTCGAGGTCGAGAAGGAGAAGCTCGAGGACCGGTTGGCCGATGCGCAGGCCGCGGCCACTCGCGCCGAGCGCGACCTGGCCCAGGAGATCAACGAGTTCCGCAAGTCGCTGCGCGCGGACATCGTGCACGTGCCGCGCGGCGGCATAGTGAAGAGGGACGCCCGATGAGCAACGATCCTGCAGCGAAGGACCGCCGCAGCGCGGCGGTGAAGTGGCTCGAAGGGGTCCGATCGGGCGAGATCGCCGGCGGACCGGGTTGACAGGCCGTGGCCTGGGTGTGGTCACGCCTCTTCAAGAAACGAACGGCGCCGGCTTGAACGGTCTCCCGATAGCCCGTGAGGTTATCGGCACTGCGAGCCGGTCGTGGCAGGCCAGGCTCATGACCGCCCGAGGGCGGCGAGCACGGACCGTGGGAGTTGAGTGCTATGCGTTTGGACAAACTGACAGTGAAGGCGCAGGAGGCGTTGCAGGCGGCGCAGGGTATCGCCGATGACGCATCCTCGCAGGTGATAGAACCCGAGCACCTTCTGAAGGCGCTGCTCGATGCCGCCGAGGGCATCGTGCGGCCGATCGTGCAGAAGGTGGGCGCCGACCCCGACCTCATCGAGGCCGAGGTGACCTCGGCAATCGATTCGATGCCCAAGGTGAGCGGTAGCGGCGTGCAGGGACCGGCCGGTATCGGTCCGCGCCTGAACACCGTGTTCTCGGACGCGTTCAAACAGGCCGAGAAGCTGAAGGACGCGTACGTCTCCACGGAGCACCTGTTCATCGGGATAGCGAACGACACAGGCGAGGCGGGACGGGTCCTGGCGGGCGCCGGCATCACCGCCGCCCGGCTGCTCGAGGCGCTGGAGGAGCTCCGTGCCGGCGCACGTGTGACCGACCAGAACCCTGAAGCGCAGTTCCAGGCGCTCGAGCGATTCAGCCGCAACCTCACGCAAGCCGCGCGCGACGGGAAGCTCGACCCCGTGATCGGGCGCACCGAGGAGATCCGCCGCGTGATCCAGGTGCTCTCGCGGCGCACCAAGAACAACCCGGTGCTCATCGGCGAGCCTGGCACGGGCAAGACGGCGATCGTGGAGGGCCTCGCGCAGCGTATCGTGGGCGGTGACGTGCCGTCCACGCTCCGTGACAAGGAAGTGGTGGCGCTCGACCTCGGCGCAATGGTGGCGGGCGCGAAGTACCGCGGCGAGTTCGAAGACCGCCTCAAGGCGGTGCTCCGGGAGATCGAGCAGGCCGAGGGGCGGCTCATCCTCTTCATCGACGAACTCCACACGCTCGTAGGCGCGGGCGCGGCCGAGGGAGCGATGGACGCGAGCAACATGCTCAAGCCCGCGTTGGCACGCGGCGAGTTGCACGCCATCGGCGCGACCACGCTCGACGAGTACCGGCAGCATATCGAGAAGGACGCGGCGCTCGAGCGGCGCTTCCAGCCGGTGTTCGTGGGCGAGCCGAGCGTGGAGGATGCGATCGCCATCCTCCGCGGCCTCAAGGAGCGCTACGAGGTGCATCACGGCGTGCGCATCGCCGACGGAGCGATCGTTGCGGCGGCCACGCTCTCCGACCGCTACATCGCCGATCGCTTCCTGCCCGACAAGGCGATCGACCTCATCGATGAGGCAGCCTCACGGTTGCGCATCGAGATCGACTCCATGCCCGAGGAGATCGACCGGCTCGACCGGCAGCTCCGGCAGTTGCAGATCGAGGAGCAAGCGCTGCAGAAGGAGACCGATGAGGCCTCGGCAGAGCGCCTCGACGCGCTGCGCGCTGAGATGGCCGACCTCTCCGAGGAGCTCTCCGGGCTCAAGGCCCGCTGGGAGAGCGAGAAGACCGTGATCACCGACGTGCAGCGCCTCAAAGCCGAGCTCGACGAGGCGCGGCTGGATGGTGAGCGCGCCGAGCGCGAGGGCGACCTCGAGCGCGCGGCCGAGATCCGCTACGGTCGCATCCCGCAGCTCGAGGGCCGGTTGCGTGAGGCGGATCAGCGCCTCAAGGACCTGCAGTCGGGCGAGGCGATGCTGCGCGAGGAAGTCACCGAGGCCGAGATCGCCGAGGTGGTGGGCTCGTGGACCGGTATCCCAGTGGCGCGGCTCATGCAGGGTGAGATGGCCAAGCTGGCAACGCTCGAGGAGCACTTGCACGAGCGGGTGGTGGGCCAGGATGAAGCCGTGTCGGCGGTGGCCGGCGCGATCCGGCGGTCGCGTGCGGGTCTCTCCGACCCGGACCGTCCCATCGGCAGCTTTCTGTTCCTCGGCCCCACGGGTGTGGGTAAGACCGAGCTGGCCCGCACGCTGGCTGCGTTCCTCTTCGACGACGAGCGCGCGATGGTGCGCATCGACATGTCCGAGTACATGGAGAAGTTCAGCGTGCAGCGGCTCATCGGCGCGCCTCCGGGCTACGTAGGCTACGAGGAGGGCGGTCAGCTCACCGAGGCGGTGAGGCGGCGGCCGTACAGCGTGATCCTGCTCGATGAGATCGAGAAGGCGCACCCCGACGTGTTCAACGTGCTCCTGCAGGTGCTCGACGACGGGCGCCTCACCGACGGGCAAGGCCGGATCGTGGGCTTCAGGAACACAATAGTGGTCATGACGAGCAACGTGGGCAGCCAGTACATCCAGGAGTTCGCCAAGAGCGGTGATGAGGAGTCGATGCGGGCGATGCTCGACGAGGCCCTGCGCGCCACGTTCCGCCCGGAGTTCCTCAACCGCGTGGACGACGTGGTGGTCTTCCACTCGCTCACGATGGAGCAGTTGGCTGAGATCGTGGACCTGCAACTCGTGCGGGTGCGCGAGCGGCTCGGCGACCGGAAGATCACACTCGAAGTCACACCGGCCGCCGCGGAGAGGCTTGCGCTCGACGGTTTCGATCCCGTGTTCGGGGCCCGGCCGCTGAAGCGGCTCATCCAGCGCGAAGTGGTGGACCGGGTGGCCCGGATGATCATCGAGGGCGCGGTGAGCGATGGCGACACGGTGACCGTCGACGTGATCGGCGACGAACTAGGCGTGAGAGGCGTGACGCACGCCGGGTAGCCCGGCCGACCGAAGGTATCAGACGGCGCCGCCGCGGGTACGCCATGCGCGGCGGCGTTCGAGAGACAGTGGAGGTGATCATCATGGCGATTGTACGGTGGGATCCGTTCGGAGAGGTGCTGCGCATGCAGCGCGACATGGACCGCATCTTCTCGCGTCTCGGCTCGGCCGAGGTGGGAGGGGAGTCGGTCGCGTGGATGCCGAAGGTCGATGTCAAGCGCAAGGACGACGACATGGTCGTGCGCGCGGAGCTTCCGGGCATCGATCCGGCCGACGTGGACGTCGAGGTCACGGACGGCGTGCTCACGATCCGCGGTGAGCGGAAGCTGGAGGAGAAGCAAGAGGGCGAGGACTGGCTCGTGTGCGAGAGCTGCTACGGCTCGTTCGAGCGTTCGCTCACCATTCCCGATGGCGTCGACCCGGCATCCATCACCGCCGACTACAAGGACGGCATCCTGATGGTGCACGTTCCCAAGGCGCTTGAGGCCGCGCGTCCGAAGACGACCAAGATCGAGATCGGGCCGTCGGCAGGCGCGCCTGAGCTCGAGGGCGCGAACGAGTAGCGCCGCTATGGTGGCACGGCAGCCGTGCCCGCATAGCAGCCCGAGAACGGGGTCCCGCACAGGGGCCCCGTTCCGTGTCCAGGGTCCGCTCATCGCCGTCGAGCGGTGAGTCGTGCCGTTCGTCACGGAATGCCGCTCGTCAGCATCGGTCTTGCGCCGGTGGGCCGTGATGCCGATAGGCATGGCAGGTGGTGTCATCGCCGGGAGGTGGCTGCGACGGACCTGAACGCTGCTGATATGGGAGTCCTTACGCCGGGACTATGGGATCCCCGGCGTATCTCGATGTTGCTCGAGGGCGCTCCATTCCCCGCTGCGTTGTGGTCAGGTAGCGAGCTCCGCTTCATGTGGATGAACACGACCTTCCTCGACCTCCTCGGCGAGGTCCGGCCTCGCTGGGACCTCCTCGGCATGCCTGTGAAGGGCTTCCTGTCCGACTCTCGCTCGGCATCACACTTCATCGATGTGGCCTACACCGGCCACCCGATCACCGTGCCCGAGTACGAGTTCCGTTCGCCCTGGGGCGAGAAGTCATACTGGCAGCTCTCGTACCTCCCGGTGCCGGGGCGCGTCTCCGACCCCCACAACGTGCTCTTCTTCGGGGTGGATGTCACGGCGACCGTCCGTGACCGGCTCGAAAGCGAGGAGGTCGCGCATGACCTGCGCAGGGCGACCAGCCTGATCGACGTCACGGTCCTCTCATCGCTTGATGCCGAGGACATCCTGCAGCGCGTCCTCGTGGAGGCCACCGAGGCTCTCGGCGCCGACTGGGGGTGGCTTGCCGACCGCGAGGCGGACGCGTGGGTGTTCCGCAACGTGCACGGGTGGCCGATCGAGGCCACGGGCCTGCGTTTCACCGAGGATGACCTCTCGCTGCCGGGGTACGCGGCGCGGATCGGCAGGGCGCTTGCGGTCTCGCAATCGGATGCGAAGCGTTGCGAGGAGTTCGAGCTGATGCTGAAACACGACATCGGCGGCTTCGCGCTCGTTCCGGTGAAGAGCAGGGGTGACATCACCGCGGTCATGGGCTTCTGCTGGGATGCCGATCTGGTCTTCGGCGACGCCCATCAGGAACTCCTCCGCAAGCTCGAGCTGTCGCTCTCCCTGGCGCTGGAGAACGCGCGGCAGTACGCCGCCGAGCGCTCGCTCACGCGGTCTTTGCGCAGTGCCTTCTTCACCGCGCCCGCCGCGGTGGACGGCTTCGAGATGGGGCATCTCTATCACGCCGCTTCGGGTTCGGGGCACGTGGGGGGCGACTTCTACGATGTGGTGCCGCTGCCGAGAGCGCAGATCGGCGTGCTGATCGGCGACACGGCCGGCCACGGGGTGGAGAACGCGGGGCTCACGGCGCTCGTGAAGAACGCCATGCGCTCGGAGGCGCTCCACCTTCTGTCGCCGCGGTCGGTGATCTCGCGCGCCAACGAGCTCGTGCTCCGCGGAGCCGAACCGCATGAGTTCGTGTCGGCGTTCTTTGGCACGATCGACGCGGTCAGCGGTCACATGGCGTACAGCCTTGCGGGTCATCCGCCCGCGGTCGTGGCCCGGGCGGGGGAGGCTCCGGCGCTGCTGGCGCAGGACGGGACCGTGCTGGGGGCAGCGGGCAGGGCCGAGTACGGGGATCACGAGACGACGCTCGACATAGGCGACCTCCTGGTGCTCTATACCGACGGGCTGCTCGAGGCGCGCTCCCCGTCGGGCGAGTGCTTCGGCACGGACCGGCTGCTCCGGGCGGTCCACGAGCATGCGGATGAGAGCGCCGAGCAGATCCCCGAATCGCTCTTCCTCACGGCATTCGGTTTCGCCGACGGTCATCTCGCAGATGACGTGGCGATCGTCGCCCTGCGTCGCACCTCCGCTCCGGGAGGCATCGAGCAGCCGCGCCTCGACCTGGACGCCGCCGTCGCCTGAGTCCGTGGCGCTTCTCGTTCCCATCACGGGCGTGAGACGTGGGTGAGACGGCGCTTCGATGCTACGATACCGGTGTGCCGCCACCTGGCGGTGGCGTGCTCGTTGAAGCGAGACAGACGTGAAGGGGGCCCACATGCGGTGTCCGAATTGCCAGGCCGAGGTCCGTGACGGTGCTGCGTTCTGCGGATCGTGCGGCGCTGCGATACCTCAGGTGGCGCCCGCAGAGGCGACGCAGCCCACCGCGCCGATGACACCCCCTGCCGCAGCTGCGCCCGCTGCCGGACCTGATACCGGCCAGGCACAGGCCGAGTACGAGCGGCAGATGGCGGAGTACCGGGCCAAGCAGGCGGAGTACGAGCGGCAGAAGGTCGCGTACGAACAGCAGCAGGCGCCCTACCAGCAACCCACACAGGTCATGCCGCCAGCACAGGGGCAGCCGGGCTATGCGCAGCCCGGGTACGTCCAGCCGCCGCCACCGTCGAAGAAGAAGACCGGACTCGTTATCGGTATCGTCGCAGCGGTCGTGGTGGTGCTCATCGGGCTTGTGGTCGGCGGCATCCTCATCGCGCGCAACCTCGCCGATGACGCCATACAGGACCTGGAAGCGTCGATCGAGCAGCCCGTTGTGGGGGATGCGACAGGCGACCAGGCCGGTTCGGACACCGGGGACACCGCTCCGGCGATGTCGAGCTACGCCACCGCGGACGAGGCTGTGGCGGCGGCGCTTGCGGAGGACGATGCGGGCGACTGGGTCTTCCAGATCTACGATGAATCCGGTGACACGATCGTCTACTGGACAGGACCGCCCAACAGCGAGTGGGTCTCGGAGATAACAGTCCAGCGTGGTCCCGACGGTTCGTGGACCGTGACCGGCGCGGCTCCTCTGGAGTTGGGCGGCGATGTGCCGATGTCTGCGGGCGATGAGGCCGCGTACATCGTGCTCGAGTTCCTCACGGCCGTACAGCAGAATCGCGCCGAGGACGCACATGGCCTCACCGTGGAGCCGTTCAGCCTCGATCCGGCGAGCGCCTCCTACTCCAACGGGGAGCTCACGGCGTTCGAGGTGCTTGCGGTGGAGGAGCAGTCGGATGGCACCGTGTGGGTGACCACCAGCGAGACGTGGTACGGCAACATTGAGAGCTGGAGCTACTACGTGGTCCCCACGGAGATCGGCTACCGCATCTCGAGTCTCGAGCCAGCCTGAGCCGCTGTGCCGGGCAGTGTCACTGACCGCGCTCGAGCACTGAGCGCGCGTAATCCAAGCCGGCGGCGGGCGCCGGGTGGAGCGACTTGCTCGTGTGCCAGTGCTGGACGTCGCGGTAGTATCGGTGCATGCCGGTGATGCCAAGGGCGAGATAGGCGCGCTCCAGTTCGGGGAGCGTGTCGATGAGGTGCTGGAGATGGAGCAGCACTGCGCGCTGCGCGTCCTCGTCCTCGGGATCCGCCGGCTTCTCGTTGGCGCAGCGGTACTCTCCCGGCTTGAGCACTGAGAGCGTTCCGGTCCATACCGCGCGCGGCCCGGTGGAAGCCTCGGCGACGATGTCCACGTCCCGGGTCAGATGCACCTTCCCGCCGTCGGAGCCCGCGATGTCACGGACGGCCTCATCCATCCACTCCACCAGCTGGTCCGCCGTGTCGCGGAAGCTGAGGAAGAAGAGTATCCGGGCGTAGTGCATGAGGAAGAGCAGGATGGCGTTGTAGCTCTGCTCCTGCCTGTCCGAGCCGTCTGACCACGCTTCCACCTGCGCCGTGTCGCCGTCAAGGAATGCCACGCGTACCGTTGCGATCGGCGTCTTCCTGGACAAGAGTCCCATTTCGCGCTCCCTTCTCTCTGCGTGGTACAGACTAGCATGTGCGGATGGAACGCTGCGGACCCTTGCCCGGCTACCAGCATGTGGCACAATGCAGGAGTCCATATCTGACGGCCCGCTGACAGGGCCGGGGAGGCGACATCGGGTGGAGATGCGTTCTCGTGGGGTCTTCCGGCAGTGGCCAGCGGGGCTGCTGGCCGAGATAGCCGCCTACATACTGGTGGTGGTCGCGTCGTCGCTCGTCGCCCTCCTCTTCGCCAGGCTGGTCTGATCCCGCCATGTGGGTCGCCCTCGAACGGCGCAACATACGCGCCATCTTCCACTACACCGGCATGCTGGTGCTCGCCCTTGCGGCGGTGATGGTCATCCCGTTCCTGGTGGCGGTTTTCTCGGCCGAGTGGGATCCCGCGCTCGACTACCTGTGTGGCGCCGGTGTGACGGCGGCCGTGGGGGCCCTTCTCGCGCAGGAGGCTCCCCGCGGAGCGCCCATCAACCGGCGCGACGCGCTCCTGATCACCGCGCTCGCGTGGCTCGCGGCGTCCCTTGCCGGGGCCGTGCCCCTCGCGCTCTCGGGGCACTGGGGCAGCTACCTGGATGCGTGCTTCGAGGCGATGTCCGGCATCACCACGAGCGGTCTCGTCCTGGTGCAGGACCTAGACCACCTCGCCAACGCCCACAACGTGTGGCGTCACCTCATGCAGCTCATGGGAGGCCAGGGGATCGTGGTGGCCGCGCTCACGGTCGCGCTCGGCGTGCGCGGCGGGGGCGCGATGTCGCTGTACATGGCCGAGGGCCGTGACGAGCGCATCATGCCCAACGTGCTGCACACGGCGCGATTCATCTGGCTCGTCACCGCGGTGTACGTGGCGCTCGGCATCGTCTCGCTCACGGTCGTGAACCTCGTGTCGGGCATGGAGCCAGCCCGCAGCGTGCTCCACGCGTTCTGCAACACGGCGGCGTGCTGGGACACCGGCGGTTTCGGGCCCCAGTCGCAGAACTCGCTCTACTACCACAGCGCCGTGTACGAGGCGATCACCGTGATCCTCATGATCGCGGGCACGTTCAACTTCAACCTGCATGCGCACATCTGGCGTGGCGAGCGGATGGAGATGTTCAAGAACATCGAGGCCCGCACGATGGCGATCAACACGCTGGTGTTCAGCATGCTCGTCGGCCTGGGGCTCGCCAGCACCTCTCTCTACTCGGAGTCCGGAGAGATCGTGCGCAAGGGCATCTATCATCTCCTCTCGGCGAGCAGCGGCACCGGACAGCAGAGCCTGTATGCCGCCCAGTGGACGAACGGCTTCGGCGACCTCGCCTTCGTGGCGATCCTGCTGGCGATGGCGTTCGGAGGTATGGCCTCATCCACGGCTGGCGGCATCAAGGCGTTCCGCATCGGCGTCACGGTCAAGGGGCTCATCTGGCGCGTGCGGCAGTCGCTTGCGCCGCAGAGCGCGATGATCAGCGGGTCCTACCACCACTTCTCCAAGGCGCCCATGAATGCCGAGATCCTCTCGAGCGCGTTCCTCATCACGTTGCTGTACACGTTCACATACATCACCGGGGGCATCATCGGCATGATGTACGGCTATGCGCCAGCCGAGGCGTTGTTCGAATCCATCTCGGCCACGGCGAACGTGGGGCTCTCCACGGGCGTGACGAGCCCCGCGATGCCCGTTGGGCTGAAGCTCGTGTATATCGTGCAGATGTGGGCCGGCCGGCTCGAGTTCCTGGCGCTCTTCACACTGGTGGCGAGCGCCATCGCGGCAATCCGGGACAGGAGGCGCAGCGCATGAGGCGTATGTGCGTCATGGCGATGCTGCTCCTTGTGACGTGCTCCGTTCCCGCCTTCGCGCACGCCTCCGAACCCGCAGCGGTCTCCATCTCCGAGCTGGTCTCGATGCAAAGCGGCCTGGACGGCGAGCGGGTGCGGTTCTCGGGCGAAGTGGTGAGCGAGCAGCTGCGGGGTGGCGACGGTCACGTGTGGCTGAACGTGCTCTCCGACGGGATCGCCGTTGGCGTGTGGCTTCCGAAGGCCGAGGCTGACAAGGTGACCGCCTTCGGCGATTGGGAGCAGGACGGCGACGTGGTGGAGATCGTCGGCGTGCTCAACGAGGCGTGCGACCAGCATGGCGGCGACCTGGACATCCACGGGGAGAGCGTCACGGTCCTCACTGCCGGAACCCCCCGGGAGCACCCGGTGGCGTGGTGGAAGATCGTTCCCGGGCTCGCCGGGCTGGTGATCGCATATGTGGTGATGTGGCGCATGCGGCGCCGGGAGGAGCGGCCTTCATGACCCGTGTGACCCGCGGTTTCGCCAGCGACAACGCGTCCGGCGCGCATCCTCTGGTGATGGCGGCGATGTCCGAGGCCAACGCCGGGCATGTCCATGCGTATGGCGCGGACCCGTGGACCGGGCGGGCGCACGAGCTCATGCGGCGGGAGTTCGGGTCGCAGGTCGAGACGTTCTTCGTCTTCAACGGCACGGGCGCCAACAGCACGGCGCTGCAGGCGCTGATCAGGTCGTACGAGGCGGTCATCTGTCCCGCGTCCGCGCACATCAACACCGACGAATGCGGCGCTCCCGAACGGTTCACGGGCGGGAAGCTGCTCGCGGTGGAGACGCCCGACGGCAAGCTCACCCCCGCGCTCATCGAGGGTGCGATCACCGGCGTGGGGTTCGAGCACACGAGCCAGCCGGCCGTGGTGTCGATCACGCAGTCCACCGAGTACGGTACGGTCTACCGCCCCGACGAACTCCGCGCGATCGCCGAGACCGCGCACGCGCACGGTCTGCGCCTGCACGTTGACGGCGCGCGGTTGTCGAACGCGGCGGTGGCGCTGGACTGCTCGCTGGGGGAGGCGTGCGCAGGCGCCGACGTACTGTCGTTCGGCGCAACCAAGAACGGGGCGGTGCTGGCCGAGTCGGTGGTGTTCTTCGATCCCGAGCTTGCCCACGGTTTCAAGTACGTGCGCAAGCAGAGCGCGCAACTGGCCTCCAAGATGCGCTACGTCTCAGCGCAGTACGTGGCGCTCCTTGAAGACGGACTCTGGCGTCGCAACGCCGAGAACGCCAACGCCATGGCGGCGCTGCTCGCCGAGCGGGTGCGGGCCGTCCCCGGCGTGCGCATCACGCAGGCGGTGGACGCCAACGAGGTGTTCGCCGTCCTGCCTCGGGAGGTCATAGCCCCTCTGGCCGAGGAGTACGACTTCTACGTGTGGGACGAGCGCGCCGACGAGGTCCGCTGGGTCACGAGTTGGGACACCACGACAGAGGACGTCGAGCGGTTCGCCGTGGCAGTGGCCGAGGCGTGCGCCGGCGCCTAGGGGCAGCTGTCGCGAGCGTGCCGCGGATCCGTCAGACGGCGGAGGCCTCCCGGATCGTCGCCACCACGTCGTCCGCGTGACCCTCGAGCTTCACCTTGTGCCAGGCGCGAGCGATCACGCCTTCCGGGTCGATCAGGAATGTGCGGCGTTTGGCGGTCACACCCAGTACCTCGCGGGCGCCGTACGCGTCGATGATCGACTTGTCCTTGTCGGAGATCATAGGGAACGTGAGATCGAACTTGTCGATGAACTTCTGCTGGATCTCGGGTTTGTCGGCTGAGACGCCCACCACCAGGGCGTTCAAGGACTCCAGTTCGGCACGGTGCTCCTGGAAGTCCTTGGCTTCATGCGTTCAACCCGGGGTGTTCGCGCGTGGGTAGAAGTACACCACCACCCACTTGCCCTGATGATCCGAGAGCCTGAACCGGTCACCGCCGGTGGCCATCGCGTCGATCTCCGGCGCGGGCATGCCTGCTTCGAGCACGACCTGGTCGGCCACAACGCCTCCTCACATCGGGGTCCTCACCATGGTTCGTACCACTCCGCGGCCTCGTGGAGTCGGTATGACCGGTCCTGTCTTGGCGTTGGGTGTAGCATTGCCGCATGCGATTCCTGGTTGACGGCTACAATGTGACCCGGAGCGACCCGGCCACCAAGGACCTCACGCTCGAGGAGCAGCGCGAGGCTCTTGTAGCGCGTCTGGCCGCTCGTCGGCGCCACCTGCTGGGCGACGGCGAGGTGACCGTGGTGTTCGATGGCGTTGCCGGTGGTGGCGCCGCCACCGGGCGCGGAGCGGTGGAGGTCCGCTACGCGCGCAGTCCGGAGAGTGCGGACGACCTCATCGCCCGGCTCGCCGCCAACGGTGACGTGACGGTGGTGACCTCCGATGGCGGGCTGGCGCGCAGGGTGGAGAGCACGGGTGCGGCCGTGGTTCCCTCGGCCAGGTGTTTCGAGGGCGCGCACGGACGGAGACGCCGCGGCGGCCGGTATCCGGCGTCCACCGTCGGGCTGCCGGCAGGAGCGAACGAGATAACGCGCGAACTGAAGGACCTCTGGCTGAAAGACGGGGAGTGAGCGATGCCGGGTATCGGGGTTGCGGTCAACATCGTGGCGGTGCTTGCGGGCACCGCGATCGGGCTCGTGTTCGGCCGCCTCATCTCCGAGCGGTTCCGTGCGATCGCCTACTCGGGGATCGGACTTGCCGTCTTCGTCATCGGTGTCGCGATGGCGTTGGGCGGGCTTGGTGATCTAGGGGCGACGGCCATCGGAGACTACTCGGCGCTGGTGCTCGTGGGCGCGCTCGTGGTGGGTTCCATCACCGGTGAGGCGATGCGCATCGAGCACTACCTGGAGCGTTTCGGCTTGTGGCTTCAGGAGAAGGCGTACCGCGCGCCTATGCTCGCGCCAGGCAAGGTCGACCAGCCGGGCGAGAAGGGGCACACGCTGGTGGAGGGTTTCGTTGCGGCGAGCCTGCTCTTCTGCGTGGGTGCGATGACGGTGCTCGGTTCGCTCCAGGACGGTCTGGGCGACCCGTCGCTCCTCTATCTCAAGGCGTTGCTGGACGGGATCGCGTCGATGGCGCTGGCCACGACGCTCGGCGCCGGGGTGGGCCTCTCGGTGATCCCCATCCTCCTCATCCAGGGCGGCATCGTGCTGGCAGCCACAGGCGTGGAGCCGTACATCACGCCTGCCGTGGTGGCGTCGATCGAGGCTGTGGGGGGCGCGCTGATCCTTGCCATCGGCCTGGACCTCGCACAGATCAAGCGGCTTCCTGTGGGGAACATGCTGCCGTCGGTGTTCCTGGCGGCCTTCCTCGCGCTGATCCTCGTGTGAGCCGGTACACTCTTTGCCCGGGCGCGAGCGAGAGGATCGTGCGCCTCAGGCCTGCTCCCGCCACCCGCTCACGGTGAAGGCGCTGGGGCACAGGTCGGAAAGCGCGCACTGACCGCAGATCGGCCGCTTGGCATCGCAGATCGCGCGCCCGTGCTCGATGAGCCGGTAGGTGAGCGCGCCCCACTCCTCCCTGAGGAAGAGCGCCATGAGGTCGCGCTCCACCTTGTTCGCGTCCTTCTCGCCGGAGAACCCCAGGCGGTGCGCAAGTCTGAACACGTGCGTGTCCACCGCGATCCCCTCGGCCTTCCCGAACGCGTTGTACAGTACGATGTTGGCGGTCTTGCGCGCAACGCCGGGGAGGGTGAGGAGGTCTTCCATGGTGCCGGGCACGCGACCGTCGTACTCGGCGACGATGCGTTGTGCCGCACCGATGATGTTCTTGGTCTTGTTCCGGAAGAAGCCGGTGGGGTGCACGATCTCCTCCACCTCGGCAGGGTCCGCGCCCGCAAGCGCCCTGGCATCCGGGAACCGCTCGAAGAGCACGGGCGTCACCTTGTTCACGCTCACGTCGGTGGTCTGTGCCGAGAGGATGACCGCCACGAGCAACTGGAAGTCGCTCTCGAACCGAAGCGCTATCTCCGCGCGGGGATACAGCTCCTTGAGCCGCGAATCGATCTCGGCGGCGCGGGCTTTGCTCGTCATCGATCCTCCACGTGCCACGGATGCTTGCACACATCGTACCCGACCGGTGGGGCAGGGCGGCAGGACGACGCCGAGATTGACCGTGCCACCACCGCGCCGTACACTCGCGCCCGCTGCCCGCCCCGGTGTGCCGGATGCGGGTCATTCGTGTTGTCTGGAGTGTGGAGCATGCCGGTGACATCCTTCTATGCGGTGCTCGCGCCTTTGCTCGGTTCAGAGCCGGTCTTCTCCCGCGCGCTTGAGCGGCTCCGCGACGGCGAGGACACAACGCTTGCCGCGCCCGGCCTGGCGTGTCCTGTGCTCACCGCGGCGGCGTCCGCGGAGCGGAACGGGCCGGTCCTCGTGGTGGTGCCGGGCGAAGACGCCGCTGCGCGCTTCGCGCGACAGATCGCCACCTACATCGGCCACGACAGGGTGCTCCACTACCCCGAGCGGGCCGACACTCCCTGGGACCGCACCGCTTCCGACCTGGAGGCGGTTGGCGCGCGGGCACGCGCGCTGTACTCGCTCGACAAAGGCCGGGACGTGGTGGTAGTGGCGAGCGGCAGGTCGCTCTTGCGAGCGCTGCCGCCGCAGGGTTCGCACGTGTACGAACCGGTGGAGCTGGCCGTAGGCGCCACCGTGGACCTCGGCGCCACCGTGGATCGGCTCGTGCGCATGGGGTACGAGCGCGTCGACACGGCCGAAGAGCGCGGTCAGTTCGCTGTCCGCGGCGGTACGCTCGACGTGTTCGGCTCGGATGCGTCACACCCCGTGCGCGCCGAACTCTTCGGCGACGAGATCGAGACCCTGCGCCGCTACGTTCCCTCCACGCAGCAGCATATCGGCGACTCCGGGCCGGTGGAGGTCTTCCCGTGCCGCGAGGTGGCCCCCGGCACGCGCGCAGGCGCCAGCGCGCGGCGGGCCCTCGGCGGGGCCGCGCGGACCGATGAGCAGCTTGCACACGATCTGGAGCTGATCGAGCAGGGACAGACCTTCAACGGTATCGAGCAGTATCTGCCGTACCTCTACAAGTCGACGGGTTCCGTCCTCCACTACGTCTCACCCGGCACGCTCGTGGTGGTGGTCGAGCCGCGCGCGATCTTCGATGATCTGGTGCGCGCGCGGGACGATATGGAGGCTAGGGCCCAGGCGGCGGGTCGCGCGACCGAAGGCCTGTTCCTCAAGCCGGCGGACATCGACCTGGGCGGGCATCAGCGCCTCACGTTCCTGTCGGTCCTCCGCGCGGGGGGCGCAGCGGACGGCGAAGTGGTCGTACGCCGGCCGCAGGTGGGACGGCGTGAGGAATCGTTCGCCGCAGGTCTGCGCGCGCTGCTCGACACGGGCTACCGCGTGATCGCCTGCGTGCGGGACCGGCAGGGCCGGGAGCGTCTGTCGGCCGCGCTCGTGGGCGCGGGGATGTCCGTCGTCGAACTCGGCGAGTCGGCGGAGGAGGCGCCGCACGGCGTCGTCTCCCTTGCGGTGGCGGATGTGCCGTCGGGGTACGTGCTGCCCGCGGCACGGCTGGCGGTCGTCTCGATCGACGATGTGTTCCCGCGCGCAGCCGAGCGCAAGCGGCAGGCGGCCGATCCCACCAAGCTCACGTTCGCGTTCGGTCCCGGCGACTACGTGGTGCATGAAGTGCACGGTATCGCCCTCTTCAAGGACATCGTGCGTCAGTCGGCGCTTGGCTCCGAGCGCGAATACCTGCTCCTCGAGTACGCCAAGGGCGACAAGCTGTACGTGCCGGTGGAGCAACTCGATCGCGTCACGCGCTACGTGGGCCCCGAGGGCTCGGCCCCGCGGGTCACGCGGCTGAACACCGCCGATTGGTCCAAGGCCACGGGCAAGGCCCGCAAGCAGGCGCGGAAGCTGGCATTCGACCTGGTGGACATCTACACGAGGCGCGCGGCGGTGACCGGCTTCGAGTACGGGGCGGACACACCCTGGCAGCGTGAGATGGAGGCGGCGTTCCCGTTCGAAGAGACCCCTGACCAGCGCGCCGCCATCGCCGATGTCAAGGCGGACATGGAGAGCGACCGGCCGATGGACCGCCTGGTCTGCGGTGACGTGGGCTACGGCAAGACCGAGGTCGCCATCCGTGCGGCGTTCAAGGCGGCGCAGGCGGGCAAGCAGGTGATGGTGCTCTGCCCCACGACCATTCTGGCCCAGCAGCACCACACCACGTTCTCCGAGCGCTTCGAACCGTATCCGGTGCAGGTGGAGGTCCTCTCCCGGTTCCGCACCAAGACCCAGCAGGCCGCTGCGCTCGAAGGGTTCGCCTCGGGCACCGTTGAAATCCTCATCGGCACCCACCGGCTGCTGAGCAAGGACGTCGTGCCCAAGGACCTCGGCCTGGTGATCGTGGATGAGGAGCAGCGCTTCGGCGTGGAGCACAAGGAGCATCTGAAGAACCTGCGCGAGCAGGTGGACGTGCTCACGCTCACGGCAACGCCCATCCCGCGCACGCTGCAGATGTCGCTCTCGGGTGTACGCGACTTCTCCGTGATCGACACGCCTCCGGCCGACCGGTTCCCGGTGAAGGTCCACGTGGGCGAGTACGATGACGAGGTCGTGTCCTCGGCCATCCGCACCGAGCTCCAGCGCGGCGGCCAGGTCTACTACATCTCCAACCGCGTGCGCGGGATCGAGCGCGTGGTGGAGCGCGTGCAGGCGGCTGTGCCGGAGGCCCGGGTGGGTGTGGGGCACGGTCAGATGTCCGAGCACCAGCTCGAGCGTGTGATGGAGAGCTTCTCCGCCGGGAAGATCGACGTGCTGGTGGCCACCACGATCGTGGAGTCGGGCATCGACAACCCGCACACGAACACGCTGATCATCGACGACAGCCATCGCCTCGGCCTGGCGCAGCTCTACCAGCTCAAGGGCCGCGTTGGCCGCTCGCACGTGCGCGCATACGCGTACTTCCTCTTCCCGCGCTCGCAGATGCTCACCGACCAGGCGTACGAGCGCCTCACCGCGATCCAGGAGCACAGCGAGCTGGGGAGCGGCATCAAGGTGGCGATGCGCGACCTGGAGATCCGCGGCGCCGGCAGCCTGCTGGGCGCTGAGCAGAGCGGCAGCGTGAACGCGGTGGGCTTCGACCTGTACGCGCAGATGCTGCGGGAGGCGGTCTCCGAGGTCCGCGGGGAGCCGTTGCCGGCCCACCCCGAGGTGCGGGTGGACCTGCCGGTGGCGGCGTTCCTCCCGGAGGAGTACGTGCCCGAGACCGACGAGCGGGTGCTGCTGTACCGGCGCATCGCGGCCGCGACCACGCCCGAGGCGGTGGAGTCGCTCGGCGCCGAGATCGAGGAGCGGTACGGGCCGCTCGCCGGACCTGCGCGCGAGTTGCTCGCCATCGCACGCATCAAGGCGACCGCAGCCGAGCTCGGCATCACCAATGTGTCGCTTGCCCGGCACAGGGTCACGCTCACGCCCGTCTCGCTCTCCGACGAGGAGCGCGGAGTGCTCGCCGCGGCCGGTGCGGTGTACGTTGCGCGCTCCCGTTCTGTTCATTTTGTGGAGATGTCGGGAGAACCGCCCGCGGCGGCGGCTCTGCGCGCTTTGGGTGCTATACTCTCCGCAGTCCACGGCCCAGACAGCGGCCATCGCGAACCCTAGGGAAAGGCATCATCGTGCGAATCATCCGCGGCATCGCCGCTCTACTGCTCGCCACCGTGCTGATCGGCGCGATGGCCGGCTGCTCGTCGACCGACGCTGTTGCACGCGTCAACGGCGAGGAGATCTCCCGCGCCGAGTTCGACACCATCTACGAGCAGATCCTCGCCCAGTCGGGAGGACAGCTCGACGATGAGACCGCGCTTGCGTATAAGAAGCAACTGCTGGAGATGATGATCGACTCGGCTCTGATCACGCAGGAGGCCGAGAAGCTCGGGGCCGACCTGAGCGAGGCGGCCGTGACCGAGCGTCTGTTGCAGCTGATGGGCGGGGCCGACGAGGCCACCATCGAGGAGCAGATCACCGCTGCCGGCCTCACCGTGGCTGACGTGCGCAAGAGCGTCCGCGACCAGCTGGCGAGCGAGTTCATCCAGGAGAAGGCCGTCTCGGAGACCAGCGTCACGACCGTTCCGCAGACCTACTCGCAGCTCTCGCACATCCTCGTCTCGGAGGAGGCGCTGGCGAACGAACTCTACGAGCGCGCCACCGGCGGCGAGGACTTCGCGACGCTCGCGTCCGAGAACTCCTCGGACACCGCAAGCGCGATCGACGGCGGAAACCTTGGATGGGCGCCCACCAGCGACTATGTGGCGGAGTTCGCCGCCGCCGCCGACTCGCTCGAGGTGGGAGCGGTCAGCGAGCCGGTGGAGTCGCAGTTCGGGTGGCACATCATCCTGAAGGTGGCCGAGGCCGCCGAGGGTACGGCTATCGAGGACGCGCCGGCCGACCTGCAGGCCATGCTTGCGGCGAGCGGCTCGGAGATCGCGCTGCAGCAGTACGTGGTCCAGCTGCGTGCTGACGCCGAGATCGAGTACCTCGACGAGAGTCTCGCGCCGAGCGAGTAGCGGTCGTCCGAGAGGGGGCGGTCTTGGGAACGATAGCCATCATCGGGCTCGAGCCCGACGCCGAAGGCATGCCCGACGTGCGGGCGGTCGCGCGGTTGCGTGACGCCGGCACGGTGGTCGTCCCGTCCGCGACCGGAGCTCCCGCAGCGGCCCTCGAGTCGCTCGGGATCCCCGCGGTGACCCTCGCCGAACTCGGCCTCACAGAACGCGCCTCGACCACCGACGTGGTCGAGGTGCTGCTGCGTTGCGCCGCAACGGGAGACGTGGCCTTCGTGGCAGGCGGCTATCCGCTCGTGCGGGAGGGCCTGATCTCGGCGGTGCTCGCGCGCGGACGCGGCAACGTGGATGTCTTTCCCGTTGCCTCGCCGCTCCAGGTGCTCGTGCTCGCGCTCGACGTGGACATGACGGCCGACCTTGAGATCGTCGACGTGGACGCGGTGCCGGGCCTCGACCTGCGGCGCGACACGCACTTGATCATCACCGGCGTGGACAACGCGCTCGAAGCGCGCGCGGCGGGGTCGTACCTGCGGGGCTTCTACGCCGCCGAACATACGGTGGTGGTGGCAAGCGGACTCCAGGGCGGTGGATTCGAGCTCACCAGGACCACGCTCGAGGAGATCGCATCCATCGCCACGGTACCGAGGGGCAGTGCGCTGTACATCTCCCCGAGCCGCATAGAGGCTCCGGGAGGCTTCCAGGAGCTTGTGCGCATCATCGCGGTGCTGAGGGGCCCCGACGGATGCCCGTGGGACCGGGAACAGACACACGCATCGCTGGCGCCGCACATGATCGAGGAGGCCTACGAGGCGGTGGCGGCCATCGAGGCGGCGGACCCCGACTCGCTGGCGGACGAGCTCGGCGACGTATTGCTCCAGGTGGTGCTCAACGCGCAGATCGGTGCCGATGACGGCACCTTCACCATCGACGACGTGGTCGCTTCGATCATCACGAAGATCCGGAGACGCCACCCGCACGTGTTCGGCGAGGTGAGCGTGGAGAGCGCCGAGGAGGTGACGCGCAACTGGGACGCGATCAAGCGCGGGGAGAAGCCCGCGCGTGGCGTTCTCGGCGAAGTGCCCGCGGCGTTCCCGTCCCTCATGCGCGCGCAGAAGATCTCCCGGCGAGCCGCCGCGGCGGGGTTCGAGTGGGAGGACATCGATGGCGTGTGGGCCAAGGTGCACGAGGAGATTGACGAGCTGAAGGCCACGCACGCCGGTTCGCCGGAGGCCGAGGAGGAACTCGGCGACCTGCTCTTCACGGTCGTGAACGTCGCCCGGAAGATGGGCATCGACGCGGAGACTGCGCTCCGGCGCACGTGCGAGAAGTTCACGGCGCGGTTCGAGGAGATGGAGCGCGTGTCCTCGGAGGAGGGACGTCCGCTCGACGGGCTCACCGCCGACGAGTGGGACGGACTGTGGGAGGACGCGAAGCGCGTCGAGCGCACTGGGGAAGGTTCTGTTCAGTAGCGGTGTGACCGCTGTGCCGGGCGATGGGCGCCGTACGGTCGGGCCCGGGCAGCGCGGCCGAACGAGACGGAGGAGCGGTAATGAGCTTCATCACGGACATCATGGCACGCGAAGTCCTCGACTCTCGGGGCAACCCGACCGTCGAGGTCGAGGTGGTCCTCGACGATGGCAGTTGGGGCAGGGCTGCGGTGCCGAGCGGCGCCTCCACAGGCGCGTTCGAAGCCGTCGAGCTCCGCGACGGGGATTCGGCCCGCTATCTGGGCAAGGGCGTGCTGACCGCCGTGACGAACGTGAACGAGGTCATCGCTCCGGCGCTGCTTGGCGTGGAGGCCACCGATCAGCGTGCGGCGGACGCCGCGCTGCTCGATCTCGACGGCACGCCCAACAAGGGCTCTCTGGGCGCCAACGCGATCCTCGGTGTCTCGCTCGCGGTGGCCAAGGCCGCCGCTCAGAGCTGCGAGCTCACGCTCTACTCGTACATCGGCGGATGCAACGCCTCGGCCATCCCGGTGCCGATGATGAACATCCTGAACGGCGGCGCGCACGCCGACAACAACGTCGACCTGCAGGAGTTCATGGTCATGCCCGTGGGCGCGGGCAGTTTCGCTGAGGGTCTGCGCATGTGCGCCGAGATCTATCACACGCTGAAGAAGGTGCTGCACGACCACGGGCTCTCCACCGGGGTGGGGGACGAGGGCGGTTTCGCGCCGAACCTGGGTAGCAACGAGGAGGCGCTGCAGGTGATCTCGGAGGCCGTCACGACCGCCGGCTACAGTCTGGGCGAGCAGGTCATGTTCGCCCTCGATCCGGCTTCCACCGAGTTCTACGACACCGACCGCGGCGTCTACGTGCTCTCCGGAGAGGGCCGCGAGCTCACCAGCGCCGAGATGGTGGAGTTCTACGCGGGTCTCGTGGAGCGCTACCCGATCGTCTCTCTTGAGGACGGTATGGCCGAGGACGACTGGGACGGCTGGAAGCTCCTGACCGACCGCCTGGGCGATCGCGTGCAGATCGTGGGCGATGACCTGTTCGTCACCAACACAGAGCGGCTGGCGCGTGGCATCCAGATGGGAGCCGCAAACTCCATCCTGATCAAACTCAACCAGATCGGCACGCTGACCGAGACGCTGGACACCATCCAGATGGCGCATCGCGCCGGGTACACCACGGTGATCTCGCACCGCTCGGGCGAGACGGAGGACACGACGATCGCCGACGTGGCCGTAGCGGTCAACGCGGGGCAGATCAAGACTGGCGCGCCTGCCCGGAGCGACCGCGTGGCCAAGTACAACCAGTTGCTGCGCATAGAGGAGGAGCTTGGTTGCTCGGCCACGTATCCCGGGCTGGGCGCGTTCACGAACATAGACCGCTAGCACGACGCTGCGCCGTCCTCCGGGGTCCGGACGCTGGCGCAGCGTGGGCAGGCAGGTGCCATGCGCCGGACGAAGATCATAGCCACGCTGGGGCCATCGTCGGACGACCCCGGGGTGCTGCGCGGGCTCGTGGAGGCCGGCCTCGACGTGGCGCGTCTCAACACGGCCCACGCCACCTGTGATGTGCTGGAGCGTCAGCTCCGGGGCGTCCGGGAGGCTGCCGAGATATACGGCTGCCACGTTGGGGTCATGCTCGACCTCGGCGGCGCCAAGCTGCGCCTGGGCGAGGTCGCGGCAGGGACGTTGCTGGTGGAGGGCGAGCCGTTCGTGCTGCGCGCGGCAGCGGGTCCCGGCGACCACACCGGCGCGAGCGTCAGCCATGCAGGGCTCGCGGGGGACGTTGCCGCAGGTGATCGCATACTCATCGACGACGGCCGGATCGAACTGCGCGTGACCGCCACCGCGCCGGGCGCGGTGCAAACCGTGGTGGTGGGCGGCGGTCCTCTCTCGAGCCGCAAGGGAGTGAACGTTCCCGGCGTGAAGCTCAGCGTGGAGGGGATGACGCAACGCGATCTCGACGACCTGGCATGGGCGCTCGACGCCGGTGTGGACCTCGTGGCGCAGTCGTTCGTGCGGTGTGCCGAGGACATCGACCGTTTGCGTGAGGCGATGGGCGGGCGGCCGATCCCGATCGTCGCCAAGATCGAGAAGCACGAAGCGCTCGGCGACCTGGAGCGCATCGTGCGCACGGCGGACATCGTGATGGTCGCGCGCGGCGACCTGGGCGTGGAGACCTCTCCCGAGGCGGTGCCCGTGGCGCAGCGCCGGATAGTGGCCGAGTGCCGCCGCACGGGCACACCGGTGATCGTGGCCACGCAGATGCTCGAGTCCATGACCCTGGCAAGCCGTCCCACACGGGCGGAGGCCTCGGATGTGGCCAACGCCATATTCGAGAGTGTCGATGCGGTGATGCTCTCGGGGGAGACGGCGGTCGGAGAACATCCGGTGCATGTGCTCGCTACCATGGACCGCATCGTGCGGGCGGCCGAGGGTGCGGGCGTGAGCGATCCGGTGCGCCCCGAGCGGCGTTCTCCCGATGTGGCCGCCGCAGTGAGCGGCGCGGTGTGCGACCTTGCGGGAAGCCTCGACCTCGCGGCGATCGTGACCGTGACCCAGTCGGGCGCCACCGCGAGGAAGGTGGCGGCCCATCGCCCCGGCACCCCGGTGGTGGCCGCAACGCCCGATGACGTGATCGCCAGACGCCTCACCCCGGTATGGGGTGTGCGTCCGCTGGTGATCGGCGCCTACGATTCGACCGACGGCATGGTGAGCGCCGCAGTGCAGGCGCTCAGAGACGCAGGAGTGGCGCAGGCGGGCGAGATGGTGGCGGTCACGGGCGGCGTTGCGGTGCACGTGACGGGATCGACCGACTTCATCCAGGTCTGTGGCGTGTGACGTGGTCTTCTTCGTATCAGCCTAAGGTTGAGATAGAGGGTTTCTCCACACCCCGTGACGGTGCTATGATGGTCCACACAGGGGCGTCCGCCCCATCTGGACAGTCGTCGGCCTTGTCACACCACGGATCGCGTGCCCATGGCTCCAGCACGAACGCAGAAGCGGGTCTCGACGAGCAGCAGAACGACCACCTCACGCAGGGGGTCGGGTCGCCGCGCGGCACCCTCTCGCGCCTCCAAGACGTCACCCCGAAGCGCGAAACGGGGATCGGCCGCGCCCAAGCGCGCCGGGGCCACCGGAACGAAGAAGACACGCAGGCGCACTCGTCTGCCGCGATGGGTGGCGCCCGCGCTCCTTTCGCTCACGATCGTGCTCGCCGCGTGGACGGTCTATCCGGTCCTCCGTATCCAGTACCAGCACGAGCGGGAACTGCAGACTCTGCAGGCGGAACTCGACGGCCTGAAGACCCGCAACGAGACGCTGCGAGATCAGGTCGATCAACTCAAGACACCGGAGGGCGTGGAGCGGGCGGCGCGAGAGAGCCTCGGCATGGTGAAGCCCGGCGAGCAGGCGTATGTGGTGACCGGAGGGACTCTGGGTGAGACGTCGTCCACCGTGCTGGTGGACGGGGAGCCCGAGACGACGTTCTGGCAGCAGGCGCTCGACGCGTTGTTCGGCTTCTGATGCCCGACGACGCTCGCATCGTAACATGGCAGCTTGGACGTCCGCCGCGTGGTTCCTGGCGCGTGGCGGCGCGGTGTTCGTACGGTCACCCGACGGTGATCGCCACGGCTCCCGATCGCGATCTGCCGTTCCCCACGTTGTACTATCTCACCTGCCCGCATCTCACCACGGCCGTGTCAGCGGTGGAGTCGGCGGGAGGAGTAGCCCGTTGGCGTGACGAGGTGGCGCAGGACCCGGCACTCGCGGAGCGTTTCGATTCGGCCGATGCCGCGTATCGTGCGGCGCGAGGGGCCGAGGCGGGAGGGGCCGACCCCTTTCCGCTCGTGGGGATCGCCGGGCAGCGCGACGTTCGCGGGGTGAAGTGCCTGCACGCGCATGCGGCGGCGTTCCTTGCAGGTGTCGATGATCCCGTTGGCGAGGGTGTGCTTGCCGATATGGCGCCGGAGTGCGATGACTGCCGCTGTAGGGAGGCCGGATGATGAGCGCGGAGCGACGCGCGGCGATCGACATAGGAACGGTCACGGTACGCCTGCTTGTGGCCGACGTGGTGGACGGCGAGGTGCGCGAGGTCGTGCGCCGGTCGCGCATCACGCACCTGGGCGAGGGCTGGTCGAGTACCGGCATGCTGTCGGACCAGGGCATGGCCCGGGTCACAGACGCCGTTGCGGGCTTCGTGTCCGAGGCGCGCGAGTCGCGCGCCGACAGGATCGTGGCCGTGGCCACCTCGGCCTCGCGTGACGCTAGCAACAACGAGGAGTTCCTGGACCGGCTCGAGGGCGCGGGAGTGCGTCCGCAGATCATCAGCGGCAGCCGCGAGGGCTACCTCACCTTCCTCGGCGCCACCTACGGCATCCGCGACGAGCGGGTGATGGTGGTGGATGTGGGAGGCGGCTCCACCGAGATCGTGCTGGGGACCACGGCGGTGGTGGACGGGCGCCGGCAGGTGGACATCGAAGCGGTACGCTCGGTGGACGTGGGTTCGCGACGGATCACCGAGATGTTCCTCGAGAGCGACCCGCCCACGCGTGCTGAGATCGATCGGGCATCCGCGTGGGTGGCCGACGGACTCCGTCCGTTCTTCAGCGGATTGCGGGAACGGCCCTCGGAGATGGTGTCGGTTGCCGGTACCGCCACGAGTCTGGCGGCGATCGAGCTCAAGCTCGACCCGTACGATCCCGAGCGCATCCACGGCTATCGGCTGAGCGGTTCGTCGCTGCTCGATACGCTCGACCACCTTGCGCGTATGACGCTCGCCGAACGGCAGGACGTCATCGGGCTCGAGCCCGACCGCGCCGGAGTGATCGTCGCCGGAGCGATCGTGCTGCAGTCGGTGCTCGCATATGCCGGGCTTTCTTCGACGCTCGTGAGCGAACACGATATCCTCTACGGCATGATGCTGGACCCGTTCGATGACGGCGGGGCCGGATGAGACGGCGGTGTATCCGAACTGGTACAGGAGGGGGCCTTAAAAGCCTCTGGCCGCAAGGCCGTGTGGGTTCGAATCCCACCACCGCTACCAAACGAGCACGCGCGTGGTGCGCGTTGTAGTGACGGCAGGACGGCCGTGTCGCCCGGGCAGCGTTCCCGGGCGTCAAGGAAGCCGACAGATGCGGGACGCCTCGCACGGGCAGGAGGGTGACGGTTGGCCGCGGAAGCAGCGGCACGACTCTATCAGGCGTTCATCGACCAGGATCCGGCCTCGGCCATCCAGGTGGTGGAGAGCGTCCGCTCGTCCGGGGTAGCCCAGGACGAGCTCTTCGACACCCTGTACGCTCCGGCGATGGGTATGCTCGGCGGCGCATGGGCCTCGGGCGCCATCGACGAGATGGCGTTCACCCAGGCATCGGTGGTGGCCGAGCAGATCGGCTCGTTCGTGATGCCGCCTGCGGCGAAGCGCGACACCGGTGTCACGGCGGTGGTGGGCACGGTGCACAGGGACACACACTCCATCGCACGCACCATCGTGGTGGCAACGCTCAAGGAGGCGGGATACCGCGTCAACGATCTCGGGGCCGACGTCCGGCCCGCCGACTTCGTGGAGCGCGTACAGGAAACGGGCGCGCGTATCGTGATCGCGTTCGCCGAGACGATGCGCACCGCGCGCTCGCTGGCGAGTATCCGGGACATGCTCACGGCCGAAGGGGTGGAAGGCGTCGTTCTGCTGGTGGGCGGCGGCCCGGTGGCGGCGGATCCCGCGCTTGCCCGGGACGCCGGCGCCAACGGCGTGGTCACCGGGGCGGAGAGCGCGCTCCGGCTCATGAGGCGCGTGGCTCGCGACCTCGCGTCCCCCGGTGGTGACGCGTGATGGCAGGCCGCCCGGGCGCAGCGGAGCAGGCCGAGACGCTTGCACGCCAGGGTCAGGTGGGCGCCGCGGTGGCCGCGTGCTACGAGGCGCTCGCGATCGATCACGGCCAGCCGCGTATCCACGCCCTGCTGGCGCACCTCATGCTCGAGGGCGACTTCTACGACGAGGCGATCGCGGAGGCGACCGCGGCGATCGAGGCGGACCCCGACTGCTCGCCGGCGTACCTCGCGCTCGGCCTGGCGTACGACCGGCGGGGCGGCATGTGGGACCAGTCGCTGCTCGTCTGGCATGAGCTTGCCGAGGTGGCGCCCGATCTGGTGACCGCCCATGTGCAGCTGGGTGAGGCGTTCTCCGCCGCCGCCTTCGAGGAGGAGGCGGTCGAGAGCTGGCGTCGCGCTCTCGAGCTGGACCCCAAGGAGTCGCGCGCCACGTACAACCTGGCGATCGACAGCCTGAAACGCGAGGGCATGGCGCTCGCCCTGCCGCTGTTCCGTCAGGCCGGCGAGCTCGATCCTAGCCAGGACGAGCTGTTCTTCGCACTCCTCGGACTGAAGGACGCTCCGGTGGTGCAGGTGGATCCCGCGCGCGTGAAGCCCAACCGTGACGCCCGCGTGGGCGCCGCGGGACTGGCGCTCAAGGCGGATGATTTCTTCGCGGCGGCCGATCTCGTACGGCTGGTGCTCGACGAGCAGCCCGACGACGCCGAGGCGCTGGCGCTCGCGGCGTACGCGTACCTCAAGCAGGAGGCCGCCAACGAGGCGATGGCGTGCGCGGTGCGGGCGCTCTCGCTCCAGCCCGACCTTGTCACGGCGCTGTACTGCCTCGGCGTGGTGTATGCACGGCGCACAGGGCTGAGCCGGCATGCGGCGCGCGTGTTCATCGCGCTTGCCAAGCAGGCCCCGTCGCACGCGCTGGTCCACGTTCTCCTTGCGGAATCGCTTCTCGGCCTGCAGCGCTACGAGCAGGCGGGGAAAGCCTACCGCCTCGCTGTGCGTCTTGACCCCGCGTGTGTGCGGGCGCGCTTCGGCCTTGCCGCCGCCTACCTTACCGAGGGGCGATACGCCGAGGCGTCGTGGGAGATCCGCCGCGCCGCGTACTACGACACCAAGCGCCAGGGGCTCTTCTGGCGGCTGTACGACGGCTACGTCGGGGGAGGTGACGGCCAGTGAGCGGCACATCAGCGTCCGGCGCAGCCGTGGCATCCGCCCCGGTGCGCAACCCGCTGTTCCCGGTAGGGGTCGACCTCTATCCGCTCGATGCCGAGCGCGCCTCGTTCAGCGACTGGTACGACCGCGACCTCGTCGACGACTTCGCGGCCATGGCCGACGCGCACTTCTCCCTGGTGCGCGTGTTCGTGTCGTGGAAGCTGTTCGAACCGCAGGTGGGCCAGTATGACGACGAGGCGATGGACAGGCTCGGCTCTGTGCTCGAGGGCGCGCGTACGCACGACCTCCGCGCGATCGTGACCTTCTTCGCCGACGACCGTCTCGCCGAGATGAACGAGGTCCCCTGGGCGAAGAAGCGCGATCCCCGGACCGACGACTACCTGATCCAGCGGGAGATCTCGCTCGTGCAGCGTGTGGTGAACCACTTCCGCACCGATGCGGCCGTCTGGGCGTGGGAGCTCGGCAACGAGGCGTTCTTCACGGGATTCGAGACCGAGGAGCGCCTTCAGGCATGGGCCCGCACGCTCAAGGACGCGATCCGCGAGGTGGATACCGCACGGCAAGTGGTCCTCGGGGTGGGCGCCGAGACCCTGGTGCGCGAGACGGGAGTGGATGCGCGCGAGGCGATCGACGGCTTCGAGCACGCGCTCTCTCGTGTCACGGCGCCGTACCTCTCGTACATGGCCGAGGGTCCGCTCACCTACGGCCCCGCCACGTATCTCGATTCGTTCCTGCTCCGCTCCAACAGCCGCACGCTCCCCGTGCTGGCCGACGGCGTGGGCGTCCATTCCCTCGACGGATCGGTGGCCGAGGAGGCCGCGTACGTGAGGACCGCGCTGTTCTCGACGGTGATGAACCGCGGCGCGGGCGTGATGCTGCGGCGCTGGCGCGACCTCGAGGCGGAGAAGCGCGAGCCGTACTTCCGCGATCCGTACGAGACGCTCGTGGGCGTCACGGGTCCGGATGGCGAGCCCAAACCCGCGCTCGAGGAGGTCCGCCGTTTCATCCGCACCGTGGCGAGGCTCGATCTGCAACGCTACGCGCTCGCTCCCGAACGCTCGGCCGTGGTGGTCCCCGTAGAGCGCTACGAGCTGCTCCCTTCGCTTGCGGGACTGTACGACCCGCGCTCCTGCCTGCAGTCGTACATCGCCGCGAAGGAGGCGCACCTTCCGGTGACGTTGCTGAGCGAGGGTGACGACCCGGACGGCTTCATGACGCTGTTCGTCCCGTCGGCCGGCAAGCTGTCGCCGGACATGTGGAAGAGTCTGGCCTCCTTCGTGCAGTCGGGCGGTTCGGTGGTGCTGTCCTACGGGGGCGGCGACGCGGATCCCGCGCTCCGGGAGATCTTCGGCGTGGACTTCCTCGGCGATCATGGCGTGCGGCAGGTGGTGAGCTGCCGTATCGCGCAGCCCGGACTGCTCGGCGATCTGTCGGCGTTCGATGCACGCCTTGACCTTCCGCACTACGCCCTCGTTGGCGGCGGGAGCGCAACGGTGGTGGCCACGGATGCCACGGGCAGCCCGCTGCTCACCGTCAACCAGTACGGACAGGGCCGGGCCGTGTTCCTTGCAGCGCCGCTGGAGCGGGCGATCGCCCAGAGCGATCCGTGGGCGGCGCCGGAGCCGGTGAAAGGCCTTCTGCGCACGGTGTACGGGTCGGTTGCGCGCGCTGCCGGCAGCGGACCCGTGGTGGACTGCGACGATCCGGTCGTGGAGATCGCGCAGTTCCAGGGCGACGGAGACGATGTGGTCTGCGTGCTCAGCCACGATATGGCGTCACGCACGGCCACGCTCACCACCGAACGTGTGGTAGCCTCCGTGACAGATATCCGAGGGGGCAAGGCGGCCGACGTGCAAGCCAGGTCCTTTGGTGTACCCCTTGGCCCGAACGGCGCGGCGGTACTGAGATTGACGTACGGATAAGGGAGCGAGGATCGCATGCCGGATACCCACTCAGGTTCGTCGTTCCTGCTCGGCCCCTGGCTTGAATTGCACGACGTGGTGGCCAAGCATCCGCATCTGAGGCGGTTGCTGTTCGACCCCGTCACCGGGCTGCCCACGGCGCCATTGCTCTTCCCGCGGATCGAGTCGTTGCTCGAGGAGCGCGGGGAGATCTCCCTGCTGTGCCTCAACGTGATGAAGTACTCCAAGATCGAGGAGATCTACGAGTGGGAGGTCTTCGACGAGGTCATGCGCGAGGTGGCGGCGTCGCTGGAGCGGATTACCGGGTTCGAGCTGCGCGACAGTGACATCGTGGCGGAGCTCATGATCTCGGGCAATGCGCTGGTGGTGCTGCTCTCGCCGCCGAGGACCACAGCCGGTATGGACCGCGAGGCGCTCGACGAGCTCGCCCGGCGGATCGAGAAGCGCGTGCGCGACGACCTGGAGACCGTGCTCGAGCCGGCCATCTTCCCCAAGTTCGGATGCTACGTGGGCGCCGCGACCGCCCGGCGGGACGGCAACGTACGGCTGGAGCGGCTGGTCCACATGGCGCTCGAGGATGCGCTGGCCGATTCGGAGAAGCGCGAGTGCAGCGACGGCGAGTGCCGCAAGCGGCGGCTGGAGGAGATCCTCGCCGCCGGTGCCATCCGGACGCTGGTGCATCCCATCTACCGTCTGAGCGACCTCTCCATCATCGGGTATGAGGCGCTCTCCCGCGGACCGGAGGCAAGCGAGTTCGAGCGGCCTGACAAGCTGTTCAAGGTGGCATACGACGCCGACCTGGTGCTTCAGCTCGAACGGCTGTGTCGCAGCCGGGCGTTCGAGGCCGCGGCGTCGTTGCCCGAGGGCCGGCTGCTGTTCGTGAACATCGAGCCCGAGGCCGTGGCTGATCCCGAGCTGCGTGACATCATGCTCGGCACGCTGGGAGAGAGTGAAGAGGCCGAGCCTTCACGGGTCGTCTTCGAGATCACCGAGCGCACGGCGGTGGAGGATTTCGCGGCGTTCCGCGCAACGCTCGAGTACCTGCGCACGCTCGGATTCCGCATCGCTATCGACGATGGCGGCGCGGGCTACGGCTCGATGCAGTGCATCGCCGAGGTGAGGCCCGAGTGGCTGAAGATCGACATCTCGCTCATCCGGGATGTGGACACCGACGAGGTCTGCCGCGCGCTCGTGGGCACCCTCGTCACCTTTGCCGAGCGGACCGGCGTGAAGCTCATCGCCGAGGGTATCGAGCGCGCCGACCAGCTCGCTGTCTTGCGGGGGCTCGGCGTGGAGTTTGGCCAGGGCTTTCTCTTCTGCAGGCCGCAGCTTCCGTATCCCGCCGACGAAGACGTCACTCCCGCGTCCTGACCGGGGCAAGGCGCCTCACGGGCACCGCTGCGCTCTGACGCCTCACGAACACGTGCCTACACCCTTCCTTTAGCATCAGCAGCGGTTATACTGTGTATGAACGAATCCGATTCTTAGGAGCCGCCCAGTGGAGCTTGTCCGCCTCACACAGATGTCCACCAAGGCCGGTTGAGCCGCCAAGTGGGGTCCGGGCGACCTCGCTGCCGTGCTTGAGAAGATGCATCCCGGAGAGTCGGCGGACCTGCTCGTGGGATTCGACACCTCCGACGATGCCGCGGTCTACCGTCTCGGCGATCAGATCGTCCTGCTCACGGTGGACTTCTTCACGCCGATGGTGGACGACCCGTACGACTTCGGGCGCATCACCGCGGCCAACGCGCTGTCGGACATCTACGCGATGGGCGGCAGACCGCTCACCGCGATGAACCTGCTTGCCATGCCGTGCTCGCTGCCGCCGGAGGTGACCGCCGAGGTGCTGCGCGGCGGCGCCGACAAGGTGCGCGAGGCGGGGGCCGTGATCGTGGGCGGCCACACCATCGACGACAAGGAGCCCAAGTACGGGCTGTCCGTGATGGGTGTCGCCGGCGCTGGTGGCGCGATCCGCAACGTGGGTGCACTGCCGGGAGATGCGCTGGTGCTCACCAAGCGGATCGGTGTGGGGATCCTCAATACGGCGATCAAGCAGGGGCTCGAGACCGAGGAGAGCCAGCGCGACGTGATCGAGAGCATGGCGCACCTCAATCGTGCGGCCGCCGAGGCGATGATGGAGGTGGGCGTGCGTGCTGCCACCGACATCACGGGATTCGGCCTGGCGGGACATATCCGTGAGATGGTCGAGGGAAGCGGATGCGCGTGTGAGATCGAGCTCGCGGCCGTGCCCACCTGGCCGGGCGTGATCGAGTACGCGGAGGCTATGGTGCGGCCCGGCCGCACCGCCGATGTGGTGGCGTACCTCGATGCGTACGTGGACTGGGGCTCTGCCGACTTCACCTGGAAGGGCATCCTCGCGGATCCGCAGACAAGCGGCGGCCTGCTGATGGCGGTCGCTCCCGAGAAGGCGGACGCGCTGCTCGCGGCGCTCACCGCGCGCGGCGAAGAGGCCGTGGTGGTAGGACGCGCTGTGGAGGGTGAGCAGGGCAGGGTCCGCATCGTCTAGGCGTCGCCGTACCGCGCAATCATCCAGCGATCGGTCCGAGGATCTTCGCTACGCACCAGGATGTGTAAGTGCATGTGTATACTTGGGCGCAGAGCTGGTAAGAGTCTGGTGAGGTCCTGGTAGGCAGGGTGATGCACGATGGCGCGCATGGTACGGAAGCAGATCGTCATAGCGCCCGAACAGGAACGCGCGCTCCAAGCGCACGCCAGGGCGCTCGGAGTGTCGCAGTCCTCGCTTATCCGGCAGGCGATCGACTTGCTGCTGGAGCAGGCCGAAGAGCAAGAGCGGCGGCGGGAGGCGTGGGCTATGGTCGAAGACGAGTGGCGGCGTGCGGATCGCGAGGGATGGGGAAGCGGTGGCCGCACGTGGACTCGGGAGGAGCTGCACGAGCGTGGGCGTGCTGATTGACACGAATGTGCTTGTCTACTCGCTCGACGCCGATGAGGTGATCAAGCGTCACCGCGCCCGGGACGTGCTCCGTCGCCTCGAGATGCACAGGGTGGGCGAGGTATGCAGCCAGGTGCTCGGGGAGCATCACTCCGTGGTGAGGCGGCGATTCGCACATGCCTATGGCCCGAGCGATGCGGTGCGGGCCACCGAGCGTTGGGCGCGTGCCTTTCCGGTGCACGACACATCGCTGAAGGTCGTCCTCGAAGCCCTTCGGGCCACCATCCGCTATCGGATGCCCTACTACGATGCCCAGATCTGGGCGGTGGCCCGCGTGAACCACATCCCGCTCGTGCTCTCCGAGGACTTCGCCGACGGCGCGTTCATCGAGGGCGTGCGGTTCGCGAACCCGTTCGCGGACGGGTTCGATCTGGACGCCCTGCTCGAGGTGTAGCTACTTCCTGCGCGCCCACTTGAAGCCCGCGAACTGGCCCGACACCTTCTCCATGAAGTCCGGCAGGCCACCGGTGAAGCCGGCGTCCTTGAGGCGCGCCTCGGCCTCGGCGGGCTTGATGCGCCCGGCTTCCACGTCGTCGATCACGCGCATCCCCTCGCTCACCTTGGGCGGCAGGTCCTTCACCTCGTAGCCCTGCTTCCCGTAGCCGTCGCGCACGCCTTCGAGCGAGTGGGTGGCCTTGCTGGCCTGCTTGTAGGCGTCGAGCGTGTTGCCCTCGGCGTAGGACTCCATGACCTTGGCCTCGTACGTCTTGCCGTAGCCCTCCGGGTCGAGCAGTGTAGAGCGGCCGTCTTTGACCAGGTCGATGTTGGGCGTCACCTGCGTCCGTTCCCACTGTCCGGTGCTCTCGTTGAAGACGGTCGCCTGGTCCGCCATGTCCACGCTGGCCTCCGCATGGTACTGATCCGTGCCGAGCTGCTGGTGTTCCTTCGCCCAGCGGGCGGCGCCCTTGGGGTCTGACGGACCGCCGGTCTCCTGGGCGAATATCCGCTGCGACTCGGCCACCCACGTCTCCTTCTTGAGTTCGATGAAGCGCTGGTTGCCGGTGACGGGGTCGGTCACCACGTAACCAGCGCGGTAGTCGCGGTCCACACCGTCGGCGGTGCCCACGTCGCGGATCTCGACGTCGCGGCCCTGCGCGTCGGGGACGTTCTGCTCGATCCAGCTCTTGAGTCTGGCATCGTGGCCCGCGTAGATCTTCCTGCGTGCCGACGTGACCTTCTTCCAGACGTCCGGGTGGTCCTTGCGGAGCTCGCGCATCGCGTCGGGGTCGCGCATGATGCGCTCCACCGTGGGGGCATCCACCTCGCTGAAGACGCCTGTCCTGCGCTTGATGTCGTCCGCGATGGCCTCCGAGCGCACCTCGGGGTCGGGGTGGGTCGTGCGCGGGTCGACATCGGGCGCCTTCTCGGCCACTGGATCCGCGGGCTTCTGCTCGGATCCCTGTTCGGGCTTCTGTTCCGGCTTCGTGTCCGCGTCGGCCTCGGTCGTCTTCTGCGGTTGCCCGGCATCGTCGACGTCGCGTGGGGTGGTATCGGTAGGCGGTGTATCCGCTTCGCCCGCACGCTCGCGGGTGGGAACATCCGCGTCGGTGCGGGTGGGGGTCGTGTCGGCTGCGTCGCCGGTGCGTGTGGCAGGCGTGTCCGGGCCGGTGGTGGTCCTGGCGTGCGGACCCTCGGGGGCAACGGGCGCCTTTGCGCCCGGCGCCTCCGGTGTGCCGCTCCCGGGCGCGTCGGCGTCGGGGGTTCTGGGCGTACCTGTGTCGGCGTCCGGCCGCTTCGGAGCGCCTGTGCTCGCATCCGGCGTTCTCGGCGTGCCGGTGTCTGCGTCCGGTGTGCGCGGGGCGCCCGCATCCGCGTCCGGCATCTTGGGCGTGATGCCCTTCATGCCCGCGATCATCTGGAGGAACCGCACGAGCCCCTCGTCGCGCAGCTGCCGCGCCACGTTCTTGGCGGCGTTGGTGACCGACATCTGCGGATCGTTGTAGAGCTCCTTGGCGAAGTAGTAGGCGATGAAAAGCGCCCAGCCGATCGCCTTCTTCTCGCCCGAGAGCTTGGTGAGGAAGTCGGGATCGGTGAGCGAACCCCCGAGCACGCCGGTGAGCGTGGAGGTTTGCGCGAGGAGCCAGTCCTCAAGCGAGCCGCCGGCGAGCCACACCTCCATGGCCGAGACGAGGAGCGGCTTGAGCATGCCGAGGGCTATGCTGCCCACAACGCCCACGGCCGTTCCGCTGATCACGCCGAGTGCGATGTCGCCGCATCAGGACACCCACTCCAGCGTGTCCTCGATCTGCTGGTACCACCAGGCTGCATCGAGGTGCTCGTGCTTCTCGATCATCAACTGGTCGTACGCGAAGCTCCAGATCTGTTTGCGCATGTAGTAGAGGCCCTCGGCGCCCATCGTGTGCGAGCGCTCGGCCACCAGGACGTAGAGGCGGTCCTGGTGCCCGTGCGGCACGTAGCTCCGGATGACGTCGAGGCAGTTGTCGCGCTCGATCTCCCAGGCGTCCGAGTAGGGCTCCATATCCACGCCGAGGAGCCGGAGCGGCACGAGCGCCGAGAACCGGTCGGCATCGTAGCCCGGGACGCTCGCGAGCAGCGCAGCCGGGACGGGCTCGCCCGCGGTGGGGAGCTTCCGTTCGAGCGATACATTGAACGTGGCGCTCGGCACGTTGAGCCGGCGTATATCGGCGGGGGCGACCACGAGTCCGGCCGCGTGGAGGCCGGCGTACCCGCTCGTGCCCTCCTGACCGCCGACCTCGAGGGTCGCTTGCTGCGCAAGGGAGATGTCGGGGCCGATGTCGCCGGTGGCGGGGTCGCGGACGAACACGCGAAGGTCGACCGCGGTGGTGCGGGCGCTGCCGTCGGCCGCCACCGGGAACGCGCCGGTGGACGGGTCGACGTTGGTGCGATCGATGAAGAGGCCCTCCTGCGTGACGATCATGTCCACCTGCCGGCGGAGCTCGTCGTAGCCCTCGGCAGTGGCGACGACCAGGAGCGCCGAGGCGGTCTGCGGGCGCGTGGGGTCGAGGTTCTCGCTTCCGCTCTCGGCGAGGGTGAGCGTTGCCGCCGAGGGTCCGGTGGGCGTGATGTCGGCCGACGCGATCACCGGCGAGCCGTCACGCCACTCGGTGTCGAACTGCCATGGCGTGTCGCCCGCGTTGGTGATGGTGACGGCCACCTCGGCGACAGCGCCCGACTCGGCGGCGAAGGAGACCTCGTCGGGCGTGGCGTCGATCTCCGGAAGCGGCGCAAGCGGGATGGTCGCGAGCTCTTCGAGCGGGCGCTCGCAAAGCCACGCGGTCACGCGCACGGTGGCGCTCTCCGGGGGCTGCACGGGGCTCGTGGGGTCGGGCTGCGAGGCCATCACGGTGATCGCGCGGCCGTCCTCGTAGTCGACGGCTTCGGAGATCTCGAGCCACTCGGACTCCTCGGCGAACGCGATCGTGGACCGCACGGCGGCGGGATCGAGCGTGGGGTCCGTGGCATCGCCGCCGAGAAGCTCGACGGCCGCCACGAGCGTGATCGCGTGCTCGCCCTGGGTGCGGAGTGCGAGCGTTCCGGCCGGCTCTATGCGCGTGACGATGCGGCTCTCGGCCGCGGTGGCCACGCCCACGGACGCGGTCGTCATGCCGAGCGAGGACTGCCCCTCCACGGTGATGGCCGAGCCGGGCGCGATCGTCCCGGTCTGCCATACAACGGTGCGGAGCGAGCCGTACGCGGTCTGCGGCTGCACACTCACACCTGCGGGCGGATGCAGGATGATCGCCGCTTCACTGGCGGGCTGGTAGGTGCCGTTCGCGAGCACCCTGAACACCTGGACCGTGAACGTCGACGAGTGCTCGGCGGTTACCCGGAGCGAACGGGTCGAGAGCTGCAGGATGTACCCCACCGGCTGGTCGGGGGCGGGTTCCTCGGCGCCGCTCTTCGCGCGCGCACCCGCCATCGCGCCTGCGAGCGCGATCGCCGCTGCCGCCACCGCCGCGGCCCCACCCGCCACGGTGCGCCACGGCGAGGTGCTGCCGCCCGTAGCCGGGACGCCCGCACCGGCGGTCCCGTCGATCGGGTGGAACCTGAGCGACGCGAGGACGCCCTCCACCTCGGCAACGAGCGAATCGAGTTCGGAGCCGTAGTGCTCCTGGGCCGTGAGGTCGGACTCGGACCACCACACCGACGCGTGCGCCCGAACGAGGATGCCGCTGTCGTCGCCCGCGGGGATCCAGTAGGCCCAGGTCTCGCCGTACTCGGCGTCACCCACGCCATCCTCTTACTCCAGCCGCACCGACGCGCGGTTGACGTACGCCTCAAGGCCGCCGAGCGTGGTGCGCTGCGCGCCCCACCAACTGCGGGCCGAGGGGTCGTCCAGGGGCCGTATCACCGGCGACGATGGTCTGCCAGGGGAGGGCGGCGGCCATCCTCGCTGCGCCCGCCACCTGTGCAACGGCGCCGTACGCCTGGCGTGCTGTTCCGGCGGCGTGGCCCGCCTGCTGGATGAGGGTGGGTGGTGGAGCCGCCGGGGCCGGAGCCGCGGGGGCCTCGCCTCGCGGCGCTCCGCAGGCCGTACAGTAGGATCCGCTTCCGGTGAACGCCGAACCGCACGACGTGCAGAACTCCCCCTGGCCCGCTCCCATGGCTCTCCTCACCGATGGCAACCGTTCCGCTACGCGCAGTGTGCGGTGCGGTACGGAGGCAAGCCAGAGACCGGGCGCTGAGCGGGAGTCTGCGAGTGACAAACGGCGGCTTGACCATTGGGAAGATATGTACGAATCTATTAGTCGAACGACTATCATCAGTAGTCGAATGACTAGGGGAAGTGCCATGAAGACCATCTCCGCGGCCGAGCTACGGCGAGACCTGTCCGATGTCCTCGATATCGCGGAGGCGGGCGGGCGGATCTTGGTGACCCGTCATGGTCGGCCGGTGGCGGTCTTGTGTCCCTTCAGCGAGGCGGATCCAGCTTCTGCCGCAGTGGACGATGACAGCTTCGCCGTTCGCGAAGAGGGCGCCACGTACACAACAGCGACTCCGGCGACCCTTCCGTCCGGCTCCGTCGTTCGTCATGGTCAGTGGAGCGACCGGCTCTTCGCGAGCGCTGGTGTCCGTCGGGTCCTCTCTCTCTTCATGCTTCAGCCTGAGCGGGTGTTCTATCAGCGTGAAGTGGCGCGTTCGGCCGATGTTCCGCTCAGGTCCGCGCAACTCGCGCTCGACCGCCTCGTGGGTCTCGGCCTGATCGACGCCGAGCGTTCGGGCAACCGCATGCACTACTCGGCGGTGCGTTCACCCGCATTCGATTCCCTGCGTGAATGGGTGCTTTCCGAGGTGGCGCTCGTTCCTGTACTGCGCGAGGCTCTCCAGCCGCTGGCCGGGTCGATCGAGGCGGCGTTCGTTTACGGCTCGACAGCGAGTGGCGAGGACACGGCCACGAGTGATATCGACCTGATGATCGTAGGCGAGCTGGATGCGTACGCGCTCTATGACTCCCTGCAAGGTCTCTACGAGCGGCTCGGTCGTGAAATCAACGTCACGCACTACGATGCCGCTGAGTTCCGCGAGAAGCTGACGGCGGGGTCGCACTTCATCTCATCGGTGATGCGTGGTCCCCTCTTGTGGGTACTCGGCGAGGAGAACCTGGGTGCGCAGCAATGAGTCAGGAAGGCGTGAAGGCGCACCAGTCCTCGCCGGAGGAGGTCGCTCGGCTGTTCGCGGTATATCGCAGGCATGTTTTCGATGCCGGAATCTCCGGCCTCAGCATCGATGGTGAGTACTGTCTGCTGTTCGATGCAGGCATCGCACTGGC
>Ga0209614_1000028_pt1 | contig 117500 bp, 120 predicted proteins | sample BlaSprsedimmetaG_FD_185484 | JGI IMG/M metagenome (GOLD analysis project Ga0209614, IMG submission 185484) | Hot spring sediment bacterial and archeal communities from California, USA to study Microbial Dark Matter (Phase II) - Blank Spring... ... | reverse complement strand
GGGAACGCAGGCAGTTTCCCCGCCATACCTCCGTTGGCACTGCAGTCAGGCGGGTGATGCCGCCGGGCACTGAACCACCGTCTGCAGAGTACCCGCCATCGTGCCGCTCCATGCCGGGACCTTCATGGAAATCTGTTTTTTCATTCGCAAACCCGGTGGTCCCGCGAGCATTTGAAAACCTGTATTCTCGATTCAATTTGTAAATAGTGCGTAAACCGGCATTATTATAGGAATTCCTGCAGCTACCTGTACAGATGCTGCCGGATGTGGGCCTGACGCTGCCGCTCGAGCTATCGATCTACCTCTTTCTGGTGCTCACGATGTTCTCGATGGGCCTTGCGCTGACGCCCTCCCGGATCGTGGACTCCCTCCACCAGCGCCGTCTCGTCGGCATCGCTCTCCTGATCAATCTTCTTCTCATCCCCCTCGCGGCGATCCTCGTGGTCAGGGTGGTTCCCATGGACCCGGCGGTGGCAGCGGGCATTCTGATCGTCGCCTGTGCCCCGGGGTCGACGATCGGCCCGAAGCTCGCAGAGTTTTCGAAAGGGAATATCTCGCTTGCGATACACCTGATGTTCTTTCTGAGCGTCCTCGCCATCTTTACCACCCCCGCGACCCTCCTCCTCATCCTGCCCGGCGCCATCACCGGGCAGGTGGACTTCGGCGACGTGATGACCACCCTTGTCATCTTCATCCTGGTCCCGATGATGGCGGGCCTTGCGATCAACACCTGGAGGGAGGCGTTCGCCGACAAAATCCGCCATGGGGCGTTTCTCCTCTCCAATCTCTCCATCGTCCTCTTCGGGATCATCTTCATCGCCGTGCAGGTCACCGGCGAGGTCCGGTTCTATGCGATGTTCGTCAAGGTCGGCATCACGGCGGTCCTTGCCACCGTGCTCATCGTCACCCTCTCGATGCTGCTCGGCTGGTGCCTCGGCGGCCCCGAACGCCGGGACCGGCATGTCCTTGCGACAAGTTCGGCGAACAGAAACCTTGGCGTCTCCCTGCTCGTCGGGGCCTCGGCTCTCGCCGCCTACGGTGAGGCCTTTGTCATCATCATCGTCTACGCGATTGTGCAGACGCTCGTGGCAGGCCTTCTCGCGGTACAATGGGGGCGGATGGAGAAGAAAAGGAGGAGGGAGGCGGGAGGGTGAAGGAGACCCTCCGCCGTGCCGGTCCGGTGACGGGGGCCGGAGCTCCACTTCGTTACTGCCGTACCGACTCCTGCGCAAGGCCGATGGTGAGCGTATAGCAGAGAATGACCATCACGATCATGAAGGGGAACGCCGCCGTGATCGCCATCACCTGCAGGGCGGAGAGGCCTCCCGTCACCAGGAGGATGATGGCGACGGTGGAGAGGGAGAGGCCCCAGAAGACCTTTTTGTACAGGGGAACGATCATGCTCCCCCCCGACGTGAGGGAACTCAGGACCACCGTCGCGGAATCCACCGAGGTGACGAAAAAGACGATCAACAAAAAGATCGCGATGAGGGAGAGGAGCGCGGAAAACGGGTAGTGTTCAAGGAACACAAAGAGGACGAGAGAGATATCAGTCCCGGCGATTGCCGCGAGATCCACCCCGGGAATCTGCTCGAGGTACAGGGCTGACCCGCCGAACACCGAGAACCAGAGGAAGGTGAAGAGGGGCGGCACCGTCAGCACGGACAGGACGAACTCCCGGATCGTCCGCCCTCTCGATATCCGTGCGATAAAGAGGCCCACAAACGGCGACCACGAGGTCCACCATGCCCAGTAGAAGACCGTCCATTCCCTGCTCCACTCGTTTCCTGAAAATGGATAGGACTGGAGGCTCAGGTCGATGATATTGTTGATGTACCCGCCGAGCGTGGACGAGAAGATGTTGAAGAGATAGGGGGTCGGTCCGAGGGCGAGGAGGAAGAAAAGGAGGGCGCATGCCAGGATAATGTTGATCTTCGAGAGGATCTGGACGCCTTTTTCGACCCCGAGGATCGCGGATGTCATAAAGAGGGCGGTCGCGATGATGATGAGCCCTATCGTCACGGAGATCGCGGACGAAATGCCGTAGAGGTGGGTAAACCCGCTGTGGATCTGGAGGGCGCCGAACCCGAGCGACGTCGCCGTCCCGAACACGGTCGCAAAGACCGCCAGCACGTCAACCAGGTTTCCTGCCGGGCCGTAGATCCTCCCGCCGAGGACCGGGTAGAGGCACGAGCTGATCAGCGCCGGCATCCCGCGGCGGAACGAGAAATACGCAATCGACAGACTGACGACCGTGTAGATCGCCCACGGGTGGATGCCCCAGTGGAAGAAGGCGTAGGTCATGGCGAATTCCGCAGCGGCGGGGGTTTCCGGGGTTAGGAAGGGGGGCGACTGGAGGTAATGAATGAGCGGTTCGGAGACCCCCCAGAAGAGGAGCCCGATCCCCATGCCGGCAGCAAAGAGCATCGCAATCCAGCCGAAAAAACTGTACTGCGGCCGCTCGGCATCATGCCCCAGCTTGATCGTCCCGAACTTCGAGAGGGCGAGGCCTACCACGAACAGCAGGAAGAAGAATGACGAAATAAGGTACAGCCAGCTGAAATGGTCCAGGATTACGGTATGGATGGCGGATGAGACGGCATCGAGAAGGTCCGGTCTCGCGGCGCCGATGGCGATGAAGAAAAGAATGATCGCCGACGAGACGACGAAGACCGCCTCTCTCCTGAGGTAATCACGAACCATCGGGGGTCCCCGGGTGCGGCACAAGGAATATCGACGCTTTGGACTCGTTTACGACCCGCTCGGCCGTGTCACCCATCGGGGCGGAGAAAAATGCAGGGGTTTTTCTCCCAAGGACGATGACGTCGGCGCTGATCTGGTCCGAGACGCGGAGCGCCTCGACGCCGGGATTCCCGATCCGCTGCTCCGAGGTGACCCACCCGAAGTACGGGCGGAGATCCTCCGCCACGGCGTGCAGCTCCCCGTCGACGGCTTCTTTCCGCCGCCGTTCGGTGGCGGGGTCGGCCATCCTCCTCCTGACGTGGAGGACATGGCACCGGGCCCCCTGAAACTCCATGACAGAGGGGAGCGGACGGACCGACGCTGCATCGAAATCGGTCGCATAGAGCACGATCAGGTCTTCACGACCGAGGCGATCCTCCTCATCGGGGAGGCGAGGGCGTAGTTTGTGGACGAATACGGGGACATCGGAGAGGCGGAGGAGGTCCCGCGAAACACTCCCGAGTAACATCGTCTCGAGATGCCAGCGGCGCTTCGCCTTCATGTAGACCGCATCGACACCCTCCATGAGCGCCGCTTCCGCGATAGCCGAGGCAATATGCCCGGTTCCGGTCTTCATCTCCACGGAAAGGCCCGCATCTTCGAGTGCCTGCGCAAGCGGCCCGAGCCACGAGAGATCGGACCCCCGGAAAAAGGAGACGGCCTCGTTGACATGGAAGAGGCAGACCGATCCGGATCCGAGGCTCTTCAGGATGGAGCCGATTTTTCTCAGCTCCCCCGGCCTCTCCCCCGAGGCCACCGGGACCAGCGTCTTCTCAAACATCGCTCATATCACCTTCAAAATAACCCCAATCCCCGATCACGCAGCGCTCCTGAATACCGGTACGGTCGGGGACTGGGCACCATTAATATACCGATGAGGACCGCGGGCAGGGCACCCCGCGGATCGTTGCAGGGTCGATGGAGCTCCCCGGCGGGAGAGACCGTGCAGGCCCGTTGCATCGCTCTCCGGTACCGGCACGGACACAGCAGGCGCTCCGGAAGAACGACCCCCGCAATGATCACGGGCAAACCTGCAGAAAGTTCCTGAAACGGATGATTCTCATCACGCGCCGAGCGGGTCGCCGGAAAATTCGAGGAGGGGGGTTTTGTGCTCATCGTAGATGACCAGGATACCGCCCCTGATCTCGTAGGATGCGGTGCGATCCAGGAGAGAGAAATATTGCCGTTCCTGTTCCAAAATCCCTTCGGGCGTGGAGCAGTAGAAATCTGTATAGGCAATCTCCTCGACGAACAGCCGCTCCCCCTCGACGCGGTAGTAGGTGCCGTACCAGTTGCACCCCGCCGCCCCGCTCAGGTGGCCGTCCCGGGTGAACGCCGCGGTCACCGAGCCCTGCGGGAGCGCCGGCACCATCTCCCCGGTGTCGTCGGCAAGACGCCGCAGGTGCCACCCTCTCCCCGTCAGCGTCCCGCTCAGCGGGAGAAGGGCTTCTGACCTGTCGCTCTCGAAAACGAGGATGACATCCCCTGCGGTATTCCTGACGACCAGGGTATTTCCGTCGACCTCATAGGTGCCGGCGCGTTTGAGCATGGAGAGAAACGTTGCCTCCTGCTGCATGATGCCGGATGGGCGGCTACAGAAGGTCTGCGTGACGTCGACGACCCCGATGTCCAGCGACCCTCCGGCGGCATCACAGGTGGTCGCATAGGCGTTGCACCCGGCAGACCCCCGCAGGAACCCCTCGTGGTCGAAGTAGGCCGTCACCGTCGTTCCCGCGACGGCCGGCAGGATCTTTCCCATCCCGGTGTCAAAATGCGTCAGCCGCCACGTCCTGCCGGTCAGCTCCGTAGGCGCAGAGAGACCGCCGCGAGAGAAGACCAGGACCGTCCGGCGATCCCCGTCCAGCAATCGCAGTTCCCCGCCCGAGAACTCAAAGAAAACAATCCGGTCGAGCGCGGCAAGGTACGCGGCCTCCTGGTTCATCACCCCCCGGGGCTCGGAGCAGATGGTCTTGGCCGAGGCGACCGGACCGATGGAGAGCAGCTCGCCGCCGGCGTCGTACCGGGCCGCAAAAATATTGCATCCCCCTGATCCGCTCAACAATCCGTCTGCACCGAACACGGCGGTGATCCGGGTATCGTTGAGCACAGGCTTGAACTGGTTGTCTCCCGCCACATAAAGCTCCAGCACCCAGGTGTGCGCGGTCAGGTTCGCGGGCATGTCCCTCACCGCGCCGTCATTCCTCATGGGAACGGAAGGATGGGTGCACCCGGCACAGACAAGCGCAAGGACAAGCATGCCTGTACACGCAACCGGTCCGATCTTCTGCATGCGCCTGTACTCCCGCGGTAGCATGGACTGTTCTCCCATCGTTGCCCCTGGTGCCGGAGAATCCGGGTATCGCCAGGTAGCAATGTATACCAGTCATTTAAATATTGATGCAGTTATAATTACCGCTCTTGCGGCGCCGGCGGGGTGGCCTCGCCTGTCGTCCGCGGCTCCCTCTTTCTGCCTGACTGCGCGATGCCCGCAAGCGCCGCAGCCCGGGCCTGCAGGTACGGCGCAGTTTCGGGATGTAGAACGCGGCAAGTCCTATCCAGAACAGGATCAGAGCGGGAGGGCCGTACCCGTCGGTCATGAGAATCCTCTCCTGCACATGCAGGATGCAAGCGACCCGATCGAGGTCATCCTTTCCGCACTCCGCCCTGCTCGCGGAACTCGCGATGGGATCACCGCCTGCCACGCGCGAGCTTCACCCCCGCCACCATATTCACCAATTATTATAAATAATTTGCAATGGTATTCGGCAGCGTGAGGGAGGGTGGCGGGTGCGTACCCGGCACCGTGTATGGCTCCAACCTCGCACTGACCGCACGGTGGGTCGAGATCATCGTGGGGAGGAACAATGAGTGATTTAGTGGTTGTTGCATTCGATGACGAACAGACGGCCTTTCGGGTGAAAGACCGGCTGGAACAGATGCAGAAAGAAAAACTCATCGAACTGGAGGACCTGGTGGTCGTCGTCCGCCACCAGGACGGCAAACCCGATATCAAGCAGTCGGTGAGTCTGGCCGGGGTCGGCGCACTCAGCGGCAGCTTCTGGGGCCTCCTGATAGGCCTCATCTTCTTCATGCCGCTCTTCGGCCTTGCCATCGGCGCCATCACCGGGGCACTTGCCGGACACTTCTCCGACTACGGGATCGATGACAGGTTCATCAGACAGATTGCGGAGACGATCCAGCCGGGCAATTCCGCGGTCTTCATGCTCGTCAAGAAATCCACACCCGACAAGGTGCTCGCACGACTGAGCGAGTTCAAGGGCACGGTCATCCAGACCTCGCTTTCGGAGGAGAACGAGCAGAAACTCCGGGAGGCGTTCGGCGAAGCGCCCACACAGGCTGTTCCCGGCATACCGCCGATGGGATGAACCGGCACAGCCGCCATCGGTTCGTATCGCTTACCAGAAGAAAAACGATCCAACCGGAGGGAGATGCACATGATGCAGTGGATGGATGATTCTTCAGGAAAGATCATCGGGTTTGTGGCCTCGGAGAAACTGACCGACGACGATTATGCAGAGTACTTCATTCCCCCGCTCGAAGAGGCGATCGACGAGTACGGGGACGTCAGGATCCTGCTCAAATTCGAGAACTTCGAGGGCTGGACAGCAGGGGGGGCCTGGGAAGACCTCAAACTCTGGCCAAAACTCGAAACCATCGAGCGGATTGCCGTGGTGGGCGAGACCACAGTGGAGGAGATGTTTGCCTGGATGGGAAAGATATTCGGGCTTCTCTCGGGTACCGAGGTCCGCTACTTTGAGCAAGAGCAGATCGTCGATGCCTGGGACTGGCTGCGTGAAAACCCCGAAGAACTCTACCGAGAACGCGAAGCCACCCCTGCCCCGCGATAAGGACGGGGGCGGTGCACTGGAATACCATGACCGCGGACGTGACACTCGCCGCACCACTGCGGGCACTCGTCGCATCAGCGTGCACTGTGGTGCTGCTCGCCGGTATGCACCTCGGGGCTTCCATTATCAATGTCGTCCTCTTTTCCTTTTTTCTCTCAGTCCTCGCTCTTCCCGCGCTTCGGTACCTCGAGGGCAGAGGGATCCCCACGATCGGGGCGGTCCTCATTCTCATTGCAGGCCTCGCCCTCATCGCCGTCCTGTTCATCGCCACCCTCAACCTCTCCGTCCCTGAACTGGAGGAAGCAATATCCGCATACCGGAATCTGCTTGCAGAGCAGATCACCCGGATTGGGGCACTGATTGAACCGCTTGGCCTTGTCGTCCCGGATATGGAGGAATTCGATATCATCAGTGCTACCACATCCCTCATTCCTACCATCGCGTCGATCGTCTCAGGGCTCATCCAGTTCCTTCTCGACGTACTCCTGGTCATGATTCTCGCCGTGTTCATGCTCCTCGAGGTTTCGAAGTGGGGAGACATCCTTGAAAAAACACCGAAAACCGCGCACGACGTAATAAGCCAGTTCGTCAGTTTCAGTGCCACGCTGATCGAATACGTGGCCATCAGGATCAAGGTCAATTTCATTGTGGGGGTGGCAACGGCGCTTCTGCTGTGGGCGATGGGGATCCAGTCGGCACTGCTCTGGGGAGTCGTGGTCTTCGTGATGAGTTTCATACCCTATTTCGGGCTCCCCCTCGCATCCATCCCTCCGGCGGGGATCGCCTGGCTCCAGATCGGGCTTCCCGGGGCGTTGATCGTCCTCGCCGGCATCGCCGCCGTCAACTTCGTTGCGGACACTATCATATTTCCGCAGATGGCCAGCACGCGGCTCGATCTCTCACCCCCTACCGTAATCGTCTCGATCCTCCTCTGGACATGGGTGCTCGGGGTGCCGGGCCTGTTTCTCGGCGTCCCCCTCACCCTGATGGTGAAGTACCTGCTGGCAGGCTTCGAGGAGACCCGCTGGATCGCGGCGCTGATGGGCCCGGCACCACCGCCTGCAGAATAGAGGATATTGGTGAGAGACTGCGCGCAAACGGGGCCGCCCGCGCTGCACCCATGTATGGTGCGACCAATATATATATCACCGAATGGTATCAGCCATCATCCGATGCTGGCATCACAGTATATGGGGGGATGATAGATGGCAAATCAATTCAAGGGCACGATTCGTCTCGATATCCGGGATTCGGTACCTGAATGGGACCCCTTCCTGCAGCCGCAGGCACCGGAGGGGGCCCCCAACATCCTGATACTCGTCTGGGATGATGTGGGCCATGGGGCCATGGACGTATTCGGGGGGCCCATCGATCGCGTGGTGGTGGACGTGAGCGGCGAGGCCTACATCGACTTCGAGAAGCAGGTGACGGCCTGGGTGATGCGGGACTGATCCCCCGCTTCCCGGCATCTCAAGGTGACAATGAGCCCGGTGGACGAACCCCATATCTCCGTGAACCGGCGAAAGGCATCGGCAGGGCCGATGATGCGAGGAGGAACCGAGGAATGACAAACGAGCTGCCACTCATCGACCTCTTCCTGATCATCTTCATCGGGATGGGGCCGGTCAAGGTGCTGCTCATCTACATGGCGGCAACACAGGGTGCGGAGCCCTCACTGCAGAAAAAGGTGGCCGCAAAATGCGTCCAGACCGCCGCCATCGTGGCCATCCTCCTGCTCCTCACGGGTGCGCTGCTCATGCGCGTCCTGCACTTCTCCCGTGGGGCGCTCGCCGTCGCCGGCGGGATCATCCTCCTCGTCCTGGCCCTCTCCATGGTGCTCTCCCGGGCAGAAAAGGCTGAACCGGGGCCGGTTCCCGAGGAGCAGCTCCTGCAGATGGCCATCTACCCCATGGGCATCCCCCTGCTGCTCAACCCCATCGGCATCGTGGCCCTGACCGTCTTTTCGGCGGAATCGACGGGCCCCGTCCAGCTGCTCCTGCTCGCCGGAATGGTGCTGGTGGTGGCGGTCATCGACTACGCCATCTTCCTCGGCTCCCACGGCCTCGACCGCTACCTCACCCACGAGCGCATCCTGGTGATGGAGAAGGTGCTGGGGATCTTTCTCGCCGCCCTCGCCGTCCAGCTCATCTTCGGCGGTGCGGCGGATGTCTTCGGGGTGGTGCTGGGGGGGCATTGAACAGAACGGGGGAACAGGGCAAACGAACGTGACAGTATGGCAGAAGAAGTCATCATCTTCCTCGCCGCCTTTGTGGCGGTGCTCTTCCTCTTCAGCCTCATCTCCCGGCGGATTGAGGGGACGGTCCTCACCGCCCCGATGGTGTTTCTCACCGCAGGCCTGCTGCTCGGCCCGGGGGGCATCGATCTCGTCACCCTGACCGCCGAGAGAGCCTTCGTCCTTCTGATCGCCGAGATCGCACTGGTGCTCACCCTGTTCTCCGATGCCTCCCGCCTCAACCTCCGTGTACTGAAAGGAAGCGGCGATCTCCCCGCACGCCTGCTCGGGATCGGGCTGCCCCTGACCATCGCCGCCGGTATCGTGGTGGGTGTCCTTCTCTTTTCCGATCTCACCCTGCTTGAGGCGGGAATCCTCGCCTGCCTGCTCGCCCCCACCGATGCAGCGCTCGGCGAGGCCATCGTATCCAGCGAGAAGGTGCCCCTGCGGATACGCCAGGCGCTCAACGTGGAGGCGGGTCTCAATGACGGGGCGGTGATCCCGGTGCTCACTGTCCTGATGACCATCGCCATCACCGAAGAGCTGCAGCTCACCCCCGGGTTCTGGATCATCTCTGCAATCGTCCAGATCGGGCTTGCGGTGATCGTAGGGGCGATGGTCGGCCTTGCCGATGGCTGGATGGTGAACAGGGCGGTGGGAAACGGATGGATGGAGCAGACCTACGAGTGGATCGCCCTGATGGGCATCGCCATCATCGCCTGGATTTTCGCCGATCTCCTGGGAGCGTCCGGGTTCATCGCCGCATTCGTCGCCGGCTTTTTCGCAGGAGCGGTATATCAACACATCGTCCGATCGCTCGTCGATTTTACCAAAGCCGAAGGCGAGATCCTCGGCCATGCCATCTTCTTCATCCTCGGGATCCTCTCCTACCTCCTGATCCAGAATATCAATCTCACGATTGCCCTCTATGCGGTGCTGAGCCTCACCCTCGTCCGCGTGCTGCCGGTGGCCATCGCCATAATCGGCACCCGCCTGGGCACCGCAACGGTCCTGTTTCTTGGATGGTTCGGCCCCCGGGGGCTCGCCTCCATCGTGCTGCTGCTCACCGTGCTCGAAGAGGCGGGAACGCTCCCCGGTATGCTGACCATTTCCCTGGCCGTCATGGCCACGGTCACCCTCAGCGTCTTTGCGCACGGCATCTCGGCAAACCCCGCGATCGAACGCTACACCCGGTATGCGGCGTCGCTCCATGAACGAGCGCCCGAAAAGGAGGAGGTGCCCGAGCTCCCCGGCCGGCGGGGAGTCGCCATCGGGGCTGTGGCATACGACCCGGAGGAAGATGCCGGGGCCGGCGGACCGGAAATGAAATGAGAGACGGTTACGATGCCGGTGTCTCCGGGCAGGTTTTCATTGCCCATGCCACGTTGTTAAAACCGTTTGAGGATCCGCCCCAGGAACAGGGGCTGGACAAAGAAGTATATCGCCACCCCGATGTACACGGCGACCGCCAGCGGGGGGAAGATCAGGGCGAGCAGCACCCCGATGCCGTTGAAGATGATGCCGGACCGCCGGCGCCGCTCCATGTCTTCAAATTCCTCATCGGCGAGGTCATCGACGAGGAGATCGAAGCGTCGGGAAAGGTAGCGCATGATCGCGGAGAGCATGATCGACGCAATGAGCAGGTCCAGGCCGTAGATCGACACCGACAGCCGGGAGCCCGGCCCGGTGAGGTGCGTGGCCATCAGGCTCGTGGAGAAGGGGATGAGGGAGATGAAGAAGAGCACAATAAGCGTCAGGTGGAAGGTGATATGGTCTTCCTGCTTGGTGAGCCGGGTGATGGTCGCGTGTGTCACCCAGAACCCGCCGATGAACACGAAACTGATGAGGTAGGCGAGGAACACGGGCCACTGTTCAAGGAGCGCTAAGAACAGGCCTTCCTCGACCTCCGGCACGGGGAGTTCGAGGACGAGCAGGGTGATGACGATGGCGAACACGCCGTCGGCGAACGCGTTCAGCCGGTCCGTGGGAAGAATGTGGGGCAAGCGGCTGCGGCCACCAGATGTCGTAGAGCGGTTCTCAGCTCGATCACCCATCACCTCTCACCCGAAGAACAAGGAGTTGAGAGAACCTGAAAAATGTATGGGCGCGCGGGGCTACCCTTCCATAGCATCCCCATCGCGATGGGATCGTCTGGATAGTTAAATTCCGGCGGGTCGACAGGCGAGGGGTCCCTTGTGCTCCCGACTCCCCATATATTTATCACCAATCCCATGTCAAAGCCGGTCAGAACAGCGCGCCCACCTGCATCCCCCGTTGTGGAGGGAGGTTGACCTGGAAATGGTTGAAACAATACCCTTATCCGAATTTATCCTCATCTTCGGGCAGCTTGCAGTGCTCGTCTTTGTCGTCTGCAGCATGCTCTCCATGGGGCTCACCCTGACAGTGCCGCAGATCCTGGGACCGCTGAAGAAGATCAGGCTTGTGGTGCTCGCTCTTGTTGCGAACTTCATTCTCGTCCCCGCTGTGGCAATCGCGATAATTTTTGTGTTTCCCCTCGCCGGGGGACTGGCCACCGGGCTGCTGCTCGTCGCCCTCTCCGCTGGCGCCCCGTTCCTGCCCAAGCTGGCACAGGTTACCAGGGGCGATCCCGCATTCTCGGTGGGGCTGATGGTGCTCCTCATGGTGGTGACCATCGGCTATCTGCCCCTCGTCCTTCCATGGCTTCTCACCGGCGCCGAGATCAGCGCATGGGACATCGCACGCTCGCTCATCTTCTTGATGCTCGCCCCCCTTGTCATCGGCCTCCTCGTCAGGGCCCGCTACGAAGAAGTGGCGGCGAGTGTTGCACCGCTCATGTCCCAGGCATCAAACCTCGCACTGGTCGTGCTCATTGTCGCATTCTTCGTCGGCTACATCCAGGACCTGCTCGGCGTCATCGGCAGCACTGCCATCCTTGCCACCATCGTTTTTTTGATCGCTGCATTCGCCATCGGATACCTCTTTGGAGGAACCGCAGGCGATATGAAACGGGTGATGGGGCTGGGGACCGCCCAGCGCAACCTCGGCGCAGCGGTAGCCGTGGCCGGGTTCAACTTCACCGACCCCGACGTCCTCGTCATGGTGCTCGTCGTCGGGCTGGTGGGGCTCGTGCTCCTGATGGCCATCGGCGGCGAGCTAGGAAGGCGGGCGGAAACGACAGTGAAGGGGGCTCCGGAGGGAAAGAGCGAGAAAAAGATCTCTTTCGGGTGAAATTAGACCTACCGGCTTTTCATACTCCACCCGATTCCTCTACGGGCCCGGACGGCGAACGGCAGGGTCACCCCACAGGGGAAGGGGGCTTTGGGGAGAGACGCGAGGGTGTCGGACGAAAAACCGTGTACCAAGAAGTGTACTGATGGCCCCATGGTCTCGTGGACGGACCCTTGCGGGCGTGGGCGCCAGCCTAACCAGATAGGAGAATTCCTTTGCGGAACAGCCCGGAGCACCGCGCTGTAGAATCGGTTTTGAAATTTGGATAATTATATATATTTCATCTCAGTATCCCATTCGAGCAGGTACTGTCATCCTGCTCGGGAGATAGGTATGAAACCATGGATATTTTTCGTTTCCGTGATCCTGATCCTGGCCTGCGCTGCTGCCGGATGCACCCAGCCGACCGAGGAGGAGGCGGAGGCCCAACTCTGCCAGGATCTGGAAGCACTCGGAGTGGCGCTCGAAAATTACGAGAACATCAACGTGACCTCCACCGTAGGAGAGATCAGGGATGCCCAGGACGAGGTCACTGCAGCCATGCAGGATGTCAGGCAATCGGCAGCTCAGGTCGCCGTTATCCGTGTCGATGAGCTCGATGCGGCGTACAACGACCTCGATAACAGCATACAATCGCTTCCCGAGGATGTGACTGCAGGAGAAGCACTCCTGACCATCCGTCCGAATCTGCAGGCCGTCAGGGAAGCGCGGCAGAACCTCACCGCGGAACTGAACTGCCCGCAGTCGTGAAACGAGGACAGAGGCCCCTGGGGATCGATTCCGGATTCGAGGCGTTACCAATACTATAATGAGCATGCAATACAATTGGCGCAGGCAGCTGTCTGCCCAGCCGATTCTCACCAACCGGTACACAGGATTGTCCGATCGTGTCGAAGAACCACACCGCCATCCGGGATACGGGACATGCCGACGACAGCGCACACGAGCATGAGAGGATGAACATGTTGCGGAGAAGAGCAGAAGGGGGGCTGCGGGCTCGTGAAGAGGCCGGCGGCGCACACCGGTATAAAATGCGTGAGAAACTCGTCTCAATCGGGGACGACTACTGGATCGAGGATGCTGCGGGGGAGCGGGCGTTCAAGGTGGACGGCAAAGCGCTCCGCATACGCAACACCCTGATCCTCCAGAACAGGGAGGGGCAGGAGCTCTACAAGATCCAGGAGCGGATGCTCCATATCAGGGACACCATGGAGATCGAGAAGGCGGAAGGCGGCACGGCGGCGACGATCAAGAAAGCCCTGATCTCGCCGCTCCGTGACCGCTGGACGGTGAAGATTCCCGGGGGGGAGGACTGGGACGTGCAGGGGAACATTCTCGACCATGAGTACCGCATCGAGGCCGGGCGGAAGCGGGTTGCGGAGGCCTCAAAGAAATGGTTCCGGATCCGGGACTCCTACGGCGTGGAGGTGGAACCGGGATACGATGACGGCCTCGTCCTCGCCATTACGGCGGCGATCGACCAGATGGCGCATGATTAAGCCGATATGGGGGATGAAACGGACGACGGGCAACCAACAGGTCCGTGGAGACAGCCTGATTGGGGAGGAATTGCCGGAAAATATCTGAACATTCGGATATTTTGGAAACCCCATTTTTCATAAAAAAGTTTTTATATTTAATGCCGCATTGTTTTCGAACCCGCCTCACGTGTGCACTTTTCGGAAGGAGACCAATTGAGGGGCCCTGCACTCACATCGCAACGGAAAGGCAATGGATCACGGGTGCGGGCAATCAATCAAGCTACGTATTTTGTCAAGGGGGAATGAAGAATGGCAGAAGTTATGTACGGACCGATGCAGCTCCTGGTCATCGGATTCGAGAACCCGGACTTCCACGGCCAGATTCGGGAGGCGCTCGGGTCGGCGATGGAGAAGGGGGTCGTCAGGCTGATTGACGTGCGGTTTGTGTACAGGGATGCGGAGGGCGAGGTCACCGCCATGGAGGCCACCCAGCTCGACGAGGAGGAGCGCGAACGCTTCGGCGCCGCCGTCGGTGCGCTCATCGGCCTCGGGGCTGCCGGAGAGGAGGGGGCACGGAAAGGCGCCGAGCTTGGCGCCATGGCTGCCGCCGAGCAGAGCTTTGGAATGACCGAGGAGGACGTCCGGAGCATCGCCGACGCCATCCCGAACGGCACCGCCGCCGCGGTCTTCCTCATCGAGCACCTCTGGGCGAAGAGCTTCAAGCAGGCGCTCCGCGATGCCAACGGGTTCCTCATCGCCGAGGGCCTGGTCACGCCGGAAGCCCTTATGCTGGCCGGAGCGGCGCTTCGGGAAGCGGTCGAGGCTGCGGAAGCGGAGGAGAAGAAGAGGCCGATGGCTGCCCCGGCGCGATGAAGCAGTCCGGGGACGGACTCTCTTCCATTTATTTTCAGAATATCCCGTCCCCGATGTGTGCACCGAACTGAGGGGACCTGTTTTCAGCGGTATACGAGGGTTGGCCCAAACACCCTCGTTGCCGGAGAGCCTGGAAGGCGCAGCCAGGAATACGCACTCGCCCGGGCGCTTATACTTCTGCCGGCGCTGCCATGGCAGGAGCTGGCGCTTCGTGCCCGCGGCTGCTGCGCAGGAAGACCTTGATGGCCTCGTCCACGAGCAGCAGGGCGATGGCGAAACCGATGCAGAGCAGCCACTGGTCGCCGTCAAGCGAGGTCAGCCCCAGGCCGCGCTGCAGGAAGTGCAGCTCCGTCGGCAGGAAGGTGAGCAGCAGGGCAAGGCCGTAGAGCATCACCTGGTGTCGATCATGCAGGACATCCCGGTTGAACGCGCTCTTGGTTTCACTGCGGCAGCTGAACCCGCGGGAGACGCAGAACAGCGAAAAGACAACGAAGGCCATGGTGGCGGCCACCGTAATGCCCGCCGGCTCCGCGCCCGCTGCCAGGAACAGGGTGCCGGCCGCGGTGAGGATCCCGATAACCCCGATGCGCACCCATTGCATGCGGGTGAGGACGGGCTGGCTGGGCGGACGCGGCCGACGCTCCATCAGATCGGGTGCGGGTTTGTCGAAGCCGAGGGCGAGGGCCACGGGCACCTGGACCAGGAAATTGATCCACAGGACGACGAGCGGCGCAAACGGCACACCACCGGTGATGAAAAAGAACGCCGCACCCAGATACGACGCGATGTATGCCACCAGCGACGTCATCTGGAAGCGGATGAAATTGAACAAATTGTCGTAAATCCCCCGTCCGAACTCCACCGCACTGACGATCGTGGCGAAGTTGTCGTCGGTCAGGATCATCACGGCGGCCCCCTTCGATACCTCGGTGCCCGTGATGCCCATCGCCACACCGATGTCGGCCTTCTTGAGGGCCGGCGCATCGTTGACACCATCGCCGGTCATGGCGACGATGTTCTGCTGCCGCTGCAGGAGATCCACCAGGTGGATCTTGTCCTCGGGGGCCACCCGGGCCACCACGCCGATGTCGGGCAGCTCGTTTTTCAGCTGCTCATCGCTCATGCCGGCGAACTCCGCGCCGGTGAGCGCCCTGCCCTCGATGCCCAGCTCACGCCCGATGGCCGCCGCGGTCACGGCATGGTCGCCGGTGATCATGCGCACCTGGATGCCAGCGCTGTGGCACCTGGCGATGGCCTCCCTGGCCTCGGGGCGCGGCGGGTCCACGATGCCCACCATGGCCAGCAGGGTGAGATCCGTCACCTGGTCGATCAGCGTTGCAGTCGGATCGAAGGTCTGCGGATCGAAGTCGCGACGGGCGACGACCATCACCCGTTCGCCCGCCTGCGCCATGCGGTCGTTCTCCTTGATTGCCAGAGGGCGGTTCTCATCGGTAATCGGCAAGACCTCACCGCCCGGCATCCAGTACGATCCGCCGCGCGCGATCAGCACGTCCGGGGCGCCCTTGACGAAGCAGCGCACCACCGGCTTGCCCTGCTCGTCGGTCATGGCGTGGAACGTGGCCATGAACTTGTAGTCGGAGTCGAACGGCACCTCGGCCACGCGGGGGTACAGCTCGCGTGCACCGTCCACGCTGATGCCGCCTTTCTCCGCCAGCACGATCAGCGCACCCTCGGTGGGGTCGCCGATCAGGGTGCCGTCCTCGAGCCGGGCGTCGGCGCACAGCGCCATGGGCAGCAGGATGGGATCGAGATCGACCCTGGCGCCACCGGCGCTCAGCAGCTTGCCGTCCGTGCTGTAGGACAGCGTACTCTTCTGCCAGGGCTGTAACCCCGCCATCCCCGTGGCGAGCTCCATTGTCCCCTGCGTACCGTAGCCTTCACCGGTCACCTTGAAGCGATTCTGGCCGGGGATGGTGAACTCGCGCGCGGTCATCTTGTTGAGCGTCAGCGTGCCGGTCTTGTCAGAGCAGATGGCCGAGACCGAGCCCAGCGTCTCGACCGACGGCAGCCGCTTGACGATGGCGCCCAGGCTGGCCAGCGCCCGCGTCCCCATGGAGTACATCGTGGTCACGACGGCAGGCAGGCCGGTGGGGATGGCCGCGATCGCCAGCGCGATGCCGGCGACGAAGATCGTCTCGAAGGAATCCCCGCGGTTGAGACCCATGATAACCATCAGGAGAAACGCAAGGCCGGCCATACCGGCGATGATGATGGTCAGCGTATCGAGCTGCTTCTGCAAAGGCGTCTTTTCGGAGGTGGTCCTGTTGAGCAGGTCGGCGATGTGGCCCATCTCGGTGCCCATGCCGGTGGTGGTCACGATCATCTCGCCGCGGCCGCGGGTCACCGAGGTGTTCATGAACGCCATGCTGTGGCGATCGCCGAGGGGAACCTCTGGCCAGGGGATCGCACCGGTGTTCTTGGGCGAGGCGATACTCTCGCCGGTCAGGGCGGCCTCCTCGATCTCGAGGTTCGCCGCAACGAAGAGGCGCCCATCGGCCGGCACCCGGTTGCCCGCCTCCATCAGCACGATGTCGCCCGGCACCAGCTGCTCTGCTTCGATCTCAATCGCCCGGCCGTCGCGGCGTACCCGGGCGATGTTCTTCATCATCTTCTCGAGCGCGGCCAGGCTGGCTTCGGCCTTGGATTCACCGCGTAGCCCCAATGCTGCGTTGAAAACCGTCAGGCCCAGCAGCACCAGAGTCGTGCCCACCTCGCGCGTGACCACCAGGCTGAGCAGGGCGGCGCCCACCAGGATGATCTGCATGAAATCCTGGTACTGGCGAAGGAACGCCTGCCAGCCCGATTCCTTCTTTCTCGCTGCCAGAACGTTGGGGCCATACTGCTGCAGGCGCGCCTCTGCCTCGGCGGCGCTCAGTCCCTGTGCCGGATCAACCCTCAGGTGTTGCGCAACCGCCTCCGGCGTCATCGAATACCATCTCGGTTGTTCCTGTGTCGGGTCCGCCATCCTGCGTGCCCCCTGTTCAGTAGTTCTCCGGAATCCAGCGGTACGGATAGTCCGGCTCAACGTAGTCGCCCTTCGGCTGGCGTTCGGGGAGCACAACCTCCTCATGGGGGATTTCTTCGTAGGGGATCAGGCTTAACAGGTGGGCGATGCAGTTCAGTCGCCCGCGCCGCTGATCGTGCGAATTCACGACGTGCCAGGGCGATTCAGGGGTATCCGTAGCCAGAAACATGGCGTCTCGAGCCCGCGAGTAGTCGTACCAGCGGCGATGGCTCTCGAGGTCCATCGGGCTGAGCTTCCAGATCTTGCGGGGGTCATGGATGCGCTGCTCGAAGCGCCGGGTCTGGTCTTCCATGGTCTCTTCCAGCCAGTACTTCACCAGGGTGACCCCGGACGCAATGATCGCGTGTTCGATGAGGGGCACCCAGCGCAGGAAGTTGACCACTTCGCGAGGGGTGGCGAATCCCATCACCCGCTCGACACCCGACCGGTTGTACCAGCTGCGGTCGAAGAGTACCACCTCTCCGGCCGCCGGAAGGTGCGGGATGTAGCGCTGGAGGTACATCTGACTCTTCTCCCGCTCCGTGGGTGACGGCAGGGCCACCACCCGGTAGACGCGCGGGCTTGTGCGTTCGGTGATGCGTTTGATGATCCCGCCCTTTCCGGCGGCATCGCGGCCTTCGAAGAGCACGCAGATCTTGGCGCCGCTGACCTTCACCCACTCCTGCATCTTGACGAGCTCGATCTGGAGGTCCACCAGTTCCTTCTCGAATTCCTTGCGGCTCATCCTGGGCCTGGATTCCCCCGCTCCCTCATGACCCGGAAGGTCGGATGCCGCGGGAATGCCGGATTGCGCCTCGGCCCTGGTCTTTGCCTTGCGTTTCCCTTTCTTCTTGTCTTCACCCTTCGCCATGGTGGACCCCATATTCTTTCGTGTTAATAAAAATGAGGCATGACCAAATAGCGGCGGGGCTGCAGCCCCTACCCGGTTCTTCTGGCAGGGTCGTGGCATGGTGTTGGTCGCAGGGTTCACCGGCCCGGTGTAAAAGATGCCCCTGTTCGAGGTACGCGCCGGATGCCACCGTTTCCCGGTCGTGGACCGGGGAAATCCTTATATGAGGAGGAGGCACAGTAGGCTCATTCTACCGAATGGATACGCTATGACCTTTATGGATATACCAGCCAAAATACGCCTCGTGCAGGCACGCAACCACAGATAATCCGTTTTTCCAGATCTTCGACAGTTCGGTAGTGCACGATTACCACACGAGAATGAAATCCGAAAACGAATTCTGGAGGTAATTTGGATGGAATCATCTGCAACAACCTATGCACCGGGGATTGAAGCGATGGTGGCTCCCTGGTGGCTGGTGCTGCTGGAAGGCATTATCGCCCTGATCATCGGCCTCTTTCTGGTATTCGCCCCCGGGATCACCACGGTCACGCTCATCACCGTGCTGGGGATATTCTGGCTGTTCGGCGGCATATTCGCGCTTGCGGGCCTGCTGATGGACCGGTCGAACTGGGGGTGGAAGCTGCTCAGCGGGGGCTTGGGCATCCTCGCCGGGCTGGCGATACTGGCCTATCCCATCTACAGCACGATCTTTTTGCTGTCATTCTTCGTGATCATGATCGCCATCTGGGCGATCATCTACGGTGCGGTCAGGCTCGCCTGGGGATTCAAGGGCGGGGGATGGGGCACGGCCCTTCTGGGCATCCTGATCATTGTCCTGGGCATCCTGCTGCTCGTCAACCCCCTCTCCGGCGCCATCATCCTGCCCTGGACCTTCGGCATTCTCGCCATCTTCGGCGGGGTTGCGGCCATCGTGGCGGGAATCATGATGCGGTGAACACCATCTCGCTCATGCCCCCGCGATGGAGATCGGTGGTCGGTAACCATTGAGGAAAGGGTATATCTGGCAACAGGGTGATTCAGCCCCATGGGCACCCCACCCCCCTCCTTCCACGTGCTCGCCAAGCCAGCGGGGGCGCAGTGCAACCTGGCCTGCCGCTACTGCTTCTATCTCTCGAAAGCTGAGCTCTATCCCGGCGGCACCTTCCGCATGGCCGACGAGGTGCTGGAGGAGTTTCTCCGCCAGTACATCGAGGCCCAGCGGATGCCCGCGGTGACCATCTCGTGGCAGGGGGGTGAGCCCACCCTCATGGATCTTGAGTTCTACCGCCGCTCGGTGGAGCTGGCCGAGCAGTACGCCAGACCCGGCATGCAGGTGAACTATACCATCCAGACCAACGGCACCCTGCTCGACGAAGAATGGTGCGCATTCTTCAAACGGCACCACTTCCTCGTCGGGATCAGCATCGACGGGCCAGAAGCGCTGCACGATGCCTGCCGGGTGGACAGAAAAGGGCGGGGGACGTTTGCACGGGTGATGCGGGGCCTTTCTCTCCTGCAGGAGCACGGGGTGGAGCACAACATCCTCTGCGCGGTGCACGCCGCAAACGGCGATCATCCCCTTGATATCTACCGTTTTTTCCGGGACGATGTCGGGGCGCAATTCATCCAGTTCATCCCCATCGTGGACCGGGAGGGGGATACGGCGACCGATCGGTCGGTCCGCCCGGCGCAGTGGGGGCGGTTCCTCTGCAACGTCTTCGACGAGTGGGTGCGGCATGATGTGGGGGAGATCTTCGTGCAGCACTTCGATACGGCCCTCGCCGCATGGGTCGGCCATCCTCCCGGCCTCTGCACGTTCGCCCCCACCTGCGGCGCCGCCGTCGCCCTGGAGCACAACGGCGACCTCTACCCCTGCGACCATTTCGTGGAGCCGGACTACCTCCTGGGCAACATCATGGAGAAGCCGCTCGCGAACCTCGTTGGCTCGGAGAAGCAGCTGCGGTTCGGGCAGGCCAAGCGAGACACCCTCCCCCGCGCCTGCCGGGAGTGCCCCGTGCGGTTCGCCTGTCACGGCGGCTGCCCCCGCGACCGGTTCGTTGCCACACATCACGGCAAACAGAGCTCAAACTACCTCTGCGAGGCGTACCGGATGTTTTTTGCACACATCGGCACCCCCATGCAGATCATGGCGTATCTCCTGCGGCAGGGGCGATACGCCGACGAAATCATGGAGATCCTCGCACAGGAGAAACGGGCAGGCATCGCCCGGGGCTAACAGCCGCTGGGCCAATCTGCGGGAGTGTCAGGTCAACGACACCGCCATTGCTGCTGATACGGTTCCTGAGGCATCCCGCCGGATGACTGAGACCCGTGGTGCAGGAACGGTGGTTCACGGGCCCGGCATCCGAACTCGATATCGGGCCGGGCAATTCAGAAAGTATTTTTGCCGACGCAGGGGCCCTTATTCAAGGATTCCCTTCTTTTCCCCAGTTTTCATATATATAATTTGCTCGCTCCCGCCCGATGGCACAATGCGCCAGCGGCACATCGGGCATGCAATCCGGGGGCCTCTCACCTGAACGGGAAAGATCTCGCCGATTTTTATAGATAATAATATATAATATTAAGTTAATTGATACGTACCTTTCCCCTGGCGGGCAGGGATAGAAAATGGACAAAAACACACTGCTGCTGATCCAGAATCTAAAAAGAAAGGCTCTGGAGAGGTGCGAGGACAGGCTACACATCGCACGCGGAAAAGAGAGAGCGCCCGGTTCATCCAGGGATATGAGCAGGCGGCAGCATGGCATGACATCGCTGATGAAACACCGGCATGGATTGTAGGAGGAGGAGGAATGGAGGCTGAAAAAGGACTGCTTCAGGAAATTCGTCACACAGAGGAAGAATGCTGCATCAGGCTCGAAGAGGCAAAACGATACGCGGAACAGGTCATTGCCGAAGCACGGGCGGATTCCGCACGCATTCTTTCGCAGGCCGAGCAGGAGGGAATCGACGACGCGCAACGGTACGTCGATGCGGAAATGGCGAAATTGGGCCAGGAGATCGAGGCACTCGAGGAGGAGGCCGCACGGAAGAGAGCAAAGATCCTTGCGCGCGGGGAAGAGAACCTGCCTGCGGCAGTGCACCAGATCCTCTCGGCAGTTGCAGTTGAGGTGTGAGTGAAGAGCCATGCTCCTGAAAATGAAGGGCATTCTGGTCGTGGGCCCGAGGAAAGAATTCCACAATATCGTGGACGTGCTGTACCACACGGGTACCCTGCACCTTGAGGATGTGACCGACCGGCTCTCACCCCGGACCATCGGCCTGAAAAAATGGAAGACGGAATACGGAGACGATATCACCGCATTGCTCGTCAAAATCGGAGGGGTGATTCGAACCCTGCCAGCCACCAGGATCGACCGGGAGCAGGAACACGAGATCTACGAAACGCTGTACTGGATGGAGCATGGAGGTCTTGTCGACCGGGTGAATGAGGTATTCCAGAAACTTGAAACAACAACGCGGGACCTTGCAGCCAGGAAAAGCGATCTCCAGTTCAGGGTTGCCGCACTGGAACGGTATGAAAAGACCATCCGAAAAATCCAGCCCCTCGAGGAGCAGCTTCCGTTTTTAGAGGGGTTTGAAGTAACGGTCCTCCTGATCCAGAAGGAATTTGAGGACGTGATCGGGCTCATCGAGGAGGAGCTTGAACAGATCACCGACGACCAGTTTGAGCTCATATCCGCCGAGATCGATGAGGAGACGATTGCCACCATCACCGTCTTCAGCAAGCGGCACGCGGATGCCTTCCATGCATTTATCTATTCCAAGAATGTCAATGAAGTCCGGCTTCCTCCCGAATACATGGGCAGACCCTTCAACGAAGTTCTGGAGTTGATCGACGAGCAGACCCGCCAGGCGAACGCTGAAAGGGATGCTGTCAACGAGCAGCTCGCCTCCCTGTCGGAGGAGTGGTACCTTGAGCTGTCCGTCCTTGAAAAAATCCTTATCGATAAAAAGAAGGAAATTGACGCCTTCGGCCACTTCGGATACACCGACCACACCTGCATGGTCATGGGCTGGGTGCCCGAAAAATACCTGGCCGCGACCGGTGAGGCGCTTGCCCGGACATTCGGGGACCGGGTGGTCGTCACCGAACTCAGCCTGAGCCGCGACGACTATAATCTGGCCCCCACATATTACGAAAATCCAAGGATTGTCAAACCATTCGAGTTCCTGATGCAGCTGGTACGCCCCCCCAAGTACCTTGAAGTGGACCCCAGTCCGTTTCTTGCTATCTTCTTCCCCCTCTTTTTCGGCCTCATGGTCGGCGACATCGGTTACGGCCTCGTAATACTCGGGTTTGGCCTCATCATGCGACGCCGGTTTTCCGACCTCGAATGGCTCCGGAGCCTCATGAACATCATGATCATATGCGCTATTCCCACCATCTTCTTCGGGTTCCTCTACGGAGAGTTCTTTGGCGATCTGGGCGAGGTCATGGGCTGGATCCACCCGGTTCACGTCATGGGGATAAGCCTGAACCGGATGGAGGCGATGCTTCCCATGCTGCTGCTCGCCGTGGCGATCGGGGTCCTCCACGTGTTTTTGGGGCTGGGCCTCGGGATCATGAATGCCATCGCCGTGCAGAACAGAAAGCATGTTGCCGAAAAAGCAGGCATGATATCCGCAATTTCCGGTCTGATCCTCATACTGGGCGCTGCTACAGGAGCGCTCCCCCCGGTGCTGCTCCCGGCGGGCATCGTGGCGCTCATTGCGGGGGTGCCCCTCATCATCTATGGCGGCGGGCCGATGGGCATGATCGAAATCATGGGAACCGTTGGGAATATTCTATCCTATGCTCGACTTATGGCGATTGGGATGGCCTCCGTCATTCTGGCAATGGTGGCGAACACGCTCGGTGGGGCACTCGGGATGGTGCTGATCGGGGTGACGATGGCAATACTCCTGCATACCCTCAACATTGTCCTGGCAATGTTCAGCCCGTCCCTGCATTCGATCCGTCTCCATGTGGTGGAGTGCTTTTCGAAATTTTACGAAGGGGGCGGCACGTTCTACACCCCTTTCAAGCGGCATGAGAGTACGAAGTAGCGAAATTCCCCCATTCCCATTTTCCTTCTCACCGGGTGGACACAACGAGAAGAGAGGCGAGCAGTATTCTTAATCATTAATCATTATATTTTTATAATAGTTATAACAATAATAAATATTATATGCGAGGTGGTTTTGCATGGTGGAGATGGGAGTAGCATTAGGAGCGGCACTCGCAATCAGTGTCAGCGCAATCAGTACTGCCTGGGCTCAGAGTCGTATCGGAGCCGCAGGGGCAGGATCAATTGCAGAAAATCCTGAACTCACGGGAGCGGTGATAATTCTTGAAGCCATCCCGGAAACGATGGTAATTTTAGGGTTCGTGGTCGCCGCAATGATACTGGTCCTGTGAACGGAAGGACGATGGCCGGTCGTCAGTCTGACCACGACCGCAGAAGAGCCGCTCATTCCATGCGCATTTTTTCGGTGGACCACCACCGGATGTGCATGGAATGCAAGAACCCCGGGGCACCGATAATGGTGGATGAGGAATGAAACTCGACCAGTTGAAGCGGGAAATGGAGGAGCACTCCGCAGAAGAGATCAGCCGGATCAGGACAGATAGTGAGGCAGAGGCAGCAAGGTCGCGGGAGGAGGCAGGGACTAAAGCAGAAAGCATCGTGCGCCGCACCAGGGAGCAGGCTGCCAGGACGGTTGCGCGCGAACGAGTCATGCAGCGCTACAAGGCCGCACATGAGGCAAAAACGGCGACGACCCTGGAACAGAACCGGCTCTTCGAGATGGCATTCAACGCTGCACGGCATGAACTGGAAGGAATACGGAACGCATCCTCCTATGCAACGACATTTCGACGTCTGCTCGAAGAAGCGGTGCGGACACTGGATGAGCAGGACATCAGGCTGCATATCGATACACGGGATGCGGACCTCTGCCGGAGCATCGTCGATGAACTCGGCCTTCATTGTGAGATTGTAGAGGACATCACCTGCATCGGCGGACTGGACGCCAGTTCGCCCGATGAACGCATTATCGTCCGCAATACGCTCGAATCGAGACTGGAACGCTCAAAGGAAACGCTGAGAATGGGTGTTTTTTCGACGCTCTTTGGTGATTAGCGTGTACATCGAATACGTGAATGCACGGGTTCGAGGCATGAAGCGCCACCTGATGGATCGCGAGTTTTTCGAGAGATTGATGAAAAAACCCGATATCGATGCGATCATCACCGAACTCGAAAAAACCTCCTATCACGATGGGATCGAGAAGGCAAGCATCCAGTCGTCGGGACTGGCCCTCATCGATCAGGCACTGCGCCACCATCTCGTGCAGACGTACAGGCTGCTGTTATCACTGGTCATGAATGAGCAATTCGAGAGACATGTGCGTATTTTCCTCGAAAAATGGGACATCCAGAATATCAAGACCATTATGAGGGGGAAAAATATCAATGCCCCGGCCGATGAGATTCTTGCCTGCCTGGTGCCGGCAGGACAGCTGGACGAGGTGACGTTGCTCGAACTGGTCAGGCAGCCCGACGTCCGGGGCGTGATCGATCTCCTTGCCACATGGGGGAGCGACTATGCACGGCCCCTGACGGAACGGTTCGGCAAATACGCGGAAAAAAAGGATCTGGCCATTCTTGAATACGCTCTCGACCGGTTCTATTACGAGCGCGCACTCCGGCTGCTCGGCGGGAGATCCGTCGACGACAGGAAGGCCCGGGATCTTCTCACCACCGAGATCGACGTGGTTAATATCAAGAGCATCCTGCGGCTCATCCGGGACGGGGTGAAACCCGAGGACGGAAAAAACGTGCTCATCGAAGGGGGCAAGGCCCTCGACATGCCGGCGCTGCTCGATCTCCTGAACAGCGGGTCGATCCGTGCCGCCAGATCGGCACTGCGGGATACGCCGTATTCGTTTCTCAGCGCATTACCGGAAAAAAAAGCGGGAAACGAGACGATTTCCGAATACGAGAAAGAGCTTGACCGGTATATCATTGATCAGGGGATCCAGATGTTTAAGGGCGATCCCCTGAGCATTGCCGGAGCGATCGCGTATATCGTGGCAAAAAACAACGAAATCGCCAATATCCGCATTATTTCCCACTGTAAAGGCGCGTACCTGCCCGAAGAGGAGATCAGGGAGGAGGTGCTCTATGTATAAATTTGTCGTGGTGACCGATCCGAATACCGCGCCGGGATTCCGTCTGGCGGGTGTGGACGTGCTGGAAATCGCAACCCTCGAAGAGGCGCGCACCGTGCTCCCCACCCTCCTTTTAAAGGACGATACCGGCATCGTCGCCGTAAACGAGGATTTCATGGCAATGGTCGATGAACGGCTGATGGACAGGATCGAGAAGACCTACCGGCCCATCATCATTCCCATTCCCGTGGGAACGAGGGGGGCTGATCGGTCGCGCTATATCGAGCAACTGCTCAGGAAAGCAATCGGGTACAACATCGTGGTGGGGTGAAGGGCATGACAGATGGATTGGTGGCAAGAATTTCCGGGCCGGTGGTCGTCGCACGGAACATGAAAGGGTCGAGGATGTATGACGTGGTCCGCGTGGGTGACGATGAGCTGAACGGCGAAATCATCCGGCTTGACGGCGATGAAGCCGTCGTGCAGGTCTACGAGGATACGGAAGGACTCACGGTCGGGGAGAAAGTGGCGACCACCGGCGTTCCGCTGAGTGTGGAGCTGGGACCGGGATTGCTCTCCTCCATCTACGACGGGATCCAGAGACCGCTCCCCGCACTGCAAGAACTGAGCGGGAGTTACATTTCCCGGGGGATTACGGTTCCGGGTCTCGACCGATCGCGGCAATGGGAATTCACCCCTGCGGTCCGCAAAGGGGATGCGGTCGGGCCGGGCGACATCCTCGGCACGGTGCAGGAGTACCACATCGAACACCGGATCATGGTCCCCCCCGCCCACGCCGGCGTGGTGCAGCACATCCACGACGGGTCGTGTCTGGTCGAGGACACGGTCTGCGAGCTCGACGGCGGTGCGGAGATCACCCTGATGCAACGCTGGCCCGTGCGGAAGAACCGCCCCTACGTGAAGAAGCTGGACCCCACGCTGCCGCTGCTCACAGGGCAGCGGGTGTTCGACACCATGTTCCCGCTGGTCAAAGGGGGGACGGCGATGATCCCGGGGGGGTTCGGCACGGGAAAGACCGTCTCCGAGCAGACGCTCGCGAAATGGTCGGACACCCAGATCGTCGTGTACATCGGCTGCGGCGAGCGCGGCAACGAGATGACCGATGTGCTCACCGAATTCCCCGAACTGGTCGATCCGAGGACGGAAAAACCCCTGATTCACCGCACCATCATGATCGCGAATACCTCGAACATGCCCGTTGCAGCCCGGGAAGCCTCGATTTATACGGGGATCACCATCGGGGAATATTTCAGGGACATGGGATACGACGTATCCCTCATGGCCGATTCGACGTCGCGGTGGGGCGAAGCCCTGCGGGAGGTCTCGGGACGCCTCGAGGAGATGCCGGGAGAAGAGGGATACCCGGCCTATCTTGCGGCGAGGCTTGCCGCATTCTATGAACGGGCCGGCCGCGTGATCTGTCTCGGGTCCGATGCGCGGACCGGATCGGTCACCGTCGTGGGTGCGGTAAGCCCGCCGGGAGGCGATTTCTCCGAACCCATCACCCAGAACACGCTCCGGATTGCGGGAACCTTCTGGGCGCTGGATACCAGTCTCGCAAACAGGCGTCACTTCCCGGCAATCAACTGGATCAAGAGTTATTCGCTCTACCTCGATATGGTGCACGAATGGTTCGCCGAGAACGTCGCCCAGGACTGGGAGGAACTCCGGGGCCGGACGATGTACCTCCTGCAAAAGGAGGTGGAACTGCAGGAGATCGTGCAGCTGGTGGGGCCGGATGCACTGCCGGAACATGAAAAGGCAATTCTGGAAATTACCCGCATGATCCGGGAAGATTTCCTGCAGCAAAGCGCCTACGACCCGGTGGATTCATTCTGCCCCCTTGAACGGCAGTACTGGATGCTGAAGGTCATTCTCTTCTTCTACGACGCCATCGTTGATGCCATGGAGCAGGGGGTGCCCCTGAAACAGATCCTGGATCTCCCCCTCAAAACACGGATTGCAAGGATGAAGGAGATTGAGGATGTCGCCGAAATCGAGGGGATCGTGGCGGAAATTGCTACGGGGATCAACGAGATCGGAGGTGGAAGGTAATGCAGCAGGGCCTTGCTTCCAAGGAATACAAAACGGTCAATTACGTCTCCGGACCCCTCATATTTGTCGAAAGTCCGAAAGGAGTCTCATACGGCGAGATCGCAAAGATCACGGCTCCCGACGGCGAAGAGCGGACGGGGCAGGTGCTCGATGTCTCCGGCGAGGTGGCAATCATACAGGTATATGAGGGAACCAGCGGGATTGACGACCTGAAGACGAAAGTCCGGTTCACCGGCGAACCGCCCAGGATCTTTGTCGGGTACGACATGCTCGGGCGGATCCTCAACGGGATCGGGATCCCGCGGGACGGGGGCCCGGCAGTTGTCCCCGAAGACTACCTCGACATCAACGGCATGCCTATCAATCCCTATGCCCGTGATAAACCCTCCGACTTCATCCAGACCGGCGTGTCGGCAATCGATGCGCTGAACACCCTGGTCCGGGGGCAGAAACTGCCCATCTTCTCGGGGGCGGGACTCCCCGCCAACGAACTTGCCGCCCAGATCGCACGGCAGGCAAAGGTGCTGGGGGAAGGGGAGGAGTTCGCCGTGGTGTTCGCGGCGATGGGGATCACGCACAAGGAGGCATCCTTCTTTATGCGGGATTTCGAGCGCAGCGGGGCGCTGGAGAGGGTGGTGTTTTTCATGAACCTCGCCGACGACCCGACCATCGAGAGGATTGCCACGCCAAGGTGCGCCCTCACCACCGCCGAATTCCTCGCATTCGCCCACGGGCTCCACGTGCTGGTCATCCTCACCGACATGACCAACTACTGTGAAGCCCTGCGGGAGATATCGACGGCACGCGAAGAGGTGCCGGGGCGGCGGGGCTATCCCGGGTACATGTACACCGACCTCGCATCGATCTACGAGCGGGCGGGGCGCATTACGGGAAACAGGGGATCGATCACCCAGATCCCCATCCTGACCATGCCGGACGACGACATCACCCACCCGGTTCCCGACCTCACCGGCTACATCACCGAGGGGCAGATCGTGCTCTCCCGTGACCTCTTCCGGCGCGGTGCAAAACCGCCCATCGACGTCCTCCCCTGTCTTTCCCGCCTGATGAACCTCGGGATAGGGCCGGAGAAGACACGCGAAGACCATCGCAACGTGGCAGACCAGCTCTATGCGTCCTATGCCTACGGGCGGGATCTCCGCAGACTGGTTGCCATCGTCGGCGAGGAGGCGCTGACCGAGGTGGATAAGAAATACCTGAACTTTGCGGACAAATTCGAAAAGGAGTTCGTTTCCCAGGGAAACGAAGACCGGAGCATCGAGAGAACCCTCGAGATCGCGTGGGAACTCTTCTCATTACTGCCCGAATACGAATTAAAGAGAGTGAAGATGGAGTTCATCCAGAAATACCATCCGCACTATGCTGGGGGGGAGGCGCGTGGAGCAGGTTAATCCGACGCGGATGGAGCTCATTAAAAAAAATGCACAGATCCGCCTTGCAGAGCAGGGAAGGGACCTCCTCAAAGAGAAGATGGATGCACTCATCCATGAATTATTCCAGCTCATGGACACGGTTTCAGATTCCCGAAACGACCTCGGGATCCTTTCTGAATCGGCACAGCGCTCCCTGCTCGCGGCAAAGGCGGTCGATGATCCGGTTGCCCTGTCATCGGCATCATTTGCCGCAAAGCGTTTCATTAGCCTGGATATCAAGGGGAAAAATATCATGGGCGTGCCGGTGCCGGTGATCGAGAAACAGAGCGTGTCGCGGACCATCTGCGAGCGGGGCTACAGCATCATCGGCGTGAGCGGACGCATCGACGAGGTGGCGGAAAAATTCGAACGCGAGCTGGATCTCATCATCTCGCTTGCAGAGACGGAGACCGCGTTGAGGAGGCTTGGCGGGGAGATCCAGATGACCCGTCGAAGGGTGAACGCACTCGACCAGGTAATGATACCGGAATTGCAAAAACAGGCAAAATACATCAGGATCACCATCGAAGAGCGGGAACGCGAGGACCTTTTCAGGCTGAAAAAAGTGAAAAAAATACTGGACCGGAAAAAGAGAGCAAAGAGGGAGGAAACCGCCCCGGTTCCACAGCCCGCACCCGGGAATGCCGCCATCAAAACCGCATGAAACCGGACCGCCCCTGCTGCACCTGCAGGGTATGGGAAAGTACGGCCTTTACCTCTCCAATAGCGGCTGATTCTTCGATATGCTTCTGTTTCCTTGCATACCCGATCCCGATCAGCCGTTCAAGGTCCGCCTTCGTGAGCCTGCTGAACGCGTATTGTCCCCATTCCTGCCGCCCGATGGCGACCCACGCATCCCCGAGCAGATCCTGGAGGATTTTCTTTTCCTCGTGGGGAATTGCCGTCCACTCGTCGCCAAGGGAGTGACGGATTTTATCGATCGTCTCCTCTACGTGACGTTCCTTGCGGATCTGGAACATCCTCCTGCCGAGTTCATCGTCGGTAATTTCCGGCATGTACCTTCATCCCTTGAGCTTCCTCTGGAAATGTTGTATACATCTTGAAGAATAAAAAATCGCCCCCTCATGCCCGGCAATGCCGCCAGAACCCGCGGGCGCCGCAGCGGGAAGAGCGTTCGTTCCTTGATGGGCAACTACCCGGGAAAAACACAGTACCTCACGAGGAGGACAACTCCAGCGGCGAGACCTGCGAGCGAGGAGACCTGTGCAAGGCGGATGACGATCTGCACCCGAGCCTGCACGTCAGGACGGCGCAACAGGTGCTCGAGCCACGGATCATTTACCCTGCCATCCCGCATAGCAATGCACGCCCCGGTTCAGGTTTTTTGCAGCAGCATTTTCGTCCGTTTTCTTCTGAAGATGTCTTCACGTTCCAGCTCCTCGAGATGGGCCTCGATGTGTTTCTGCGTTGCCTGCAGCTGCGGGATCACGATCGATTCGAGAGCGTTCACTCTCCGTTTGGTCCGCTCGATCTCCTGCGCCAGCCGTACCAGGGATCCTTCCATCTCCGCGAGCCTGAGCGCCTCCCCGTACACCCGCTCGAATCTGTCCGCGGCCTCATCCACCGCGGCGGGCGTGAAGGCATACCCGTATCCCCGGAGCCGGGAGGGGGGCGGCGGCCCGGCGGCACGGATCACCGGCATCCCGACGCCCATGATGTGCCGCACATCGATCGCTATCTCGCCCTTCGGCGGACCACCGACGGAAATCTCCCGCAGTTTCCGGTTCCCCACCGCCATCTGCGCCAGTTCCAGCTTTGTGTACGCGTCGCGCATCGCGATGTCGAGCGCACGCCGCCGGGTGCGGAACTCGTCGACCAGGCGGAACAATTCGATGACCATGGCATCGCGTTTTTCTTCCAGCAGGTCATGCCCTTTCTGTGCCAGAACCTCCCGTTTTCTCATTTTCAGCAGCTCGATACGCGTCGGCCGGACCCCGCGTATCCCTTTTCTATGCACGGCGCTCCCCCTCCGTCTTCGGGCGATAGCGGGCAATCAGGTCCCGGTCGATCCTCTTCAACTCCGATTCCGGGAGAAGGGAGAGGAGCGACCATGCGGTATCGAGGGTTTCCTCGATGCTTCGTCCCACCGTATAGTCCTGGGTGACGAAATCCTCCTCAAAACGGTCGGAGAATCCGAGATACTGGCGATCGATGGTGCTCAGGCCTTCTTCGCCGACAACGGCAACAAGGCTCTGCAGCCGTCTCCCCCGTGCATATGCGGCATACAGCTGGGTGTTGACATCAGGGTGATCCTCCCGCGTCCGTTCCGGGCCGATCCCCCCCTGCATGAGGCGGGAAAGGCAGGGGAGGACATCGATCGGCGGATAAATGCCCTTCCGGTGGAGATCGCGGGAGAGCACGATCTGCCCCTCGGTGATGTAGCCGGTGAGGTCGGGGATGGGATGGGTGATGTCATCGTCCGGCATGGTCAGGATGGGCATCTGGGTGATCGAGCCGGTTTTGCCCCTGATACGTCCCGCCCGCTCGTAGATCGATGCGAGGTCGGTGTACATGTACCCGGGATAGCCCCGCCGCCCGGGCACCTCCTCGCGTGAGGCGGCGATCTCCCGCAATGCCTCGCAGTAGTTGGTCATGTCGGTGAGGATGACCAGCACGTGCATATCCTTCTCGAACGCGAAAAACTCCGCGGCGGTCAGCGCAAGCCGCGGAGTGATGATCCGCTCGATCACCGGGTCGTCGGCGAGATTGAGAAAGATCACCGTGCGGGCGAGGGCGCCGGTATTCTGAAACTCCCTGACAAAGAAATTCCCTTCCTCGTGCGTGATTCCCATCGCCGCGAATATCACGGCAAATTCCTCCTCCTCCCCCAGAACCCTCGCCTGCCGCGTGATCTGGGCGGCAAGCTGGTTGTGGGGAAGCCCCGCTCCCGAGAAGATGGGCAGTTTCTGCCCCCGGACAAGGGTATTCATCCCGTCAACGCAGGAAATGCCTGTCTCGATGAAATCACGCGGGAAGTCTCTCGAATACGGGTTGAGAGGATATCCATGGATGTCAAGCATCACTTCGGGGATAACACCCTCGCCTGCGTCCAGCGGCCGGGCGGCACCGTCGAGGACCCGCCCGAGCATCTCCTCCGATGCAGCCATTTTGAGCGATGATCCCGTAAACCGGACGGAGGTGATATCGGTATCGAGATCACGGGTTCCGCCGAACACCTGCACGACGGCAAGGTCTTTGCGCGCTTCAAGCACCTGCCCCAGCCGTTTTTCCCCGGATGGCAGCCTGATCTCCGCCACCTCGCCGTACGCTACATCGCTGATCCGGTGCACCACAATCAACGGTCCGCTGACCTTCGCAACGGTCGAGTACTCCCTGTTACTGCTGGAACGCATCATTCATCCACCACCATCCCGTCACGGCCTCCGGTTCCCGGGGGGGAGATGCGCGAGAACTGGACGCGCATCTCCTCCTCGATTTCGCCATAGACTCCTTCATACGTGTCATCCGGGATCCTCGCCATGCGGGCGATGCTGCTTCGTACCGGCAGGTCGTTGATTTTTTCAAAACCAGCGCCCGCGGTGAGGGCATGGTGTGCCAGCTCGTCAAACCGGTGAAGAATATGCATCATCCGGTACTGCCGTACGGGCGAACAGAATGTATCGACCGCATGAAAGGCGTTCTGGAAAAGGAAACTCTCCCTGATAATCTCGGCCTCGAGAAGGACAAGTTTGTCGGCGTCCGGGAGCACGTCCGGGCCGACGAGCTGCACGATCTCCTCGAGTTCGCTTTCTTTCTGGAGAATGCCCATCATCCGTTTCCTCAGGGCATCCCAGTCGCCGCCCATGCGCTCGTGCCACCATTCGCTCACCTCTCCCCCGTACAGGGAATAGGATTCCAGCCAGTTGATCGCCGGGAAATGCCGCCTGTTGGCAAGATCCGCATCCAGTGCCCAGAAGACCTTGGCGATGCGGAGGGTGTTCTGCGTCACCGGTTCGGAAAAATCCCCTCCCGGCGGACTCACCGCACCGATCACCGAGACCGATCCGCTGCGGCCTTCCCGGCCCAGCGTGAGGACTTTCCCTGCCCGCTCGTAGAAATCCGCGAGGCGGGAGGCGAGATACGCCGGGTACCCCTCTTCACCCGGCATCTCCTCGAGCCGCCCCGATATCTCCCGCAGCGCCTCCGCCCAGCGGGAGGTGGAATCCGCCATCAGGGCGACGTCGTACCCCATATCACGGTAGTATTCGGCAATGGTGATACCCGTATAGACACTTGCCTCACGCGCCGCCACGGGCATATTGCTGGTGTTGGCGATGAGCACCGTCCGCTTCATCAGCGGCTCGCCGGTTCTCGGGTCTTCAAGACCGGGGAATTCACGCAGCACGTCGGCCATCTCGTTCCCGCGCTCGCCGCACCCCACGTAGACGATGATGTCCGCATCGACCCATTTTGCCAGTTGCTGCTGCACGACCGTCTTCCCCGAACCGAACGGCCCGGGAACCGCCGCCGTGCCGCCTTTTGCCATGGAAAAAAACGTATCGATCACCCGCTGGCCTGTGATCAGGGGGACTTTTGGCTCCAGTTTCTCCCTAAAAGGCCTTGATTTGCGTACCGGCCAGCGGTGCATCATACAGACGGGCTCGATATCACGGCCCCCCTTCACCCGCGCGATGACATCTTCGATTGTGTAGCGCCCTGCCGGGGCGATCTCCACGACCGTGCCCTCCATCCCCGGCGGGACGAGAATTCTGTGGGATATGGTCTTCGTCTCGGCAACACGCCCCAGTTCATCCCCCGGTCCGACGGCATCTCCGGCACCGGCGACGGGCGTAAACTCCCAGGATCGCTGCCGGTCAAGCGAAGGGACCTGGATGCCGCGCCTGATAAAAAATCCGCATTCATCGTGCAGGAGCGGCAGGGGCCGCTGGATTCCGTCATAGATGGTGCCGAGCAGCCCCGGTCCCAGTTCGACGGACAGCGACATCCCTGTTCCCACGACCGGCTCTCCCGGCTTGATCCCGGTCGTCTCCTCGTAGACCTGAATGGTCGCGATATCGCCCTCCAGTTCAATGATCTCCCCGATCAGCTGTTCATGCCCCACTTTTACGAGCTCGTACATCCTCGACCCGGTCATGCTATCGGCGGTCACGACCGGCCCGGTTACCATGACGATCGTTCCTTCTTCGATCATGGTGACAACCCTCCCCCGCGAAGCGGGATGCCGACCGCTTTTCCCACCAGCCTTGCTATTGCGTCTTCCTCGTGCGAGGGGGCGGTCTTTCCCGGAATTTCGACGACCAGAGGGTACACCCGTGTATTCCTGATCCGGGTGAGGGATTCGCGGACCATGTCTGCAAGGGGGGCGAGCATGATGATCACGCCCATCGCGGGATCGTCGAGGCATGCAGACAGGGCGGCCTCCACCTCGCTCTTTCGTGTGGCGACAAATCGGGTATGCACCCCGATCAACCCGAACCCCGAGGTCACGTCCATATCGCCGATGACCGCCACCTTCATGCCGCACCTCCCTGCCGGATCAGCAATGTTTTCACCGTTTCAGGGGCTATCCGGTTCTGAAGGCCCCATATAATCGCCCTGACATTCTGGAGTTCGAATTTTTTCGCGACGAGATACCGGAGCAACGGGGCCGGACCGGAATGGTACACCAGCGAGAGCCTGATGACCGCTTCAAGCAGCGCCCGGTCGAGAGCCGCTTCAATGGGCTGAAGGCTGCCGCTCTTTTCGTACGCCAGCAATGCCGAATCGAAAGCCTCGAAATACGGTGTGTGCTGGAGATGGGCGTGGATATCCTGGACGGATCTGGCTTCGGCCATCCTTTTTTGCACCTCGCGCGTGATATGATGCCCCATGGGAAGGAAATACTGCGCCAATACAGCCATTTCCACCCCGTCCCTCACTCCCCTGAGAGCGATTTTGATATTGGTGATGTCGAAATAGAAGGCAACAAAGCTCATGAGTGCCGGTGTCTGGAGGGCATCGCTGTGGGCAAGCGAAGAGCGAAGATGCTCGCATGCAAACGTGTCGAGGGCGCGCTCGAAGGGGAGCGTTGTCCGCTCCATTGCCACATCGCCAAGCGCGCTGAGAAGCGGAGGCCCGTAGACGGTGGGCTGAAGGAGGCGGACCTGTTCATCGACATTCCGCGCATCAATCATTTTCTGTACCAAGGGCTGGCTGAGAATGCCCGCAGGACCGAGCAGTGATTCCATCTCCCGGGCTGCCACCCTCGCATGTTTCAATCGGAACGCCGCCTTCAGGACTTCTGTTTCCTGAAACATGCAAAAGGCCCTGAAAAACGGCTGAACGGAATCGGGGGCCATATGTTCGATTTCCGTGCATTCCCTGCGGAAGTATTCCTCAAACCACCGGTCAATCTCCTCCATCGTCGCATAGTCCCCGATATCGATCCCAAATCCGTAACTCCTCACCAGTGCCAGCACCTCCGGAATGCTGCCGCTCTCGATGAGACGGTTCAGCGCGCGCTCCTGGATACAGGGATTGCCTTTCACCGAAACGACTGCATTCGGATAGGTGAACGTCACGATATTCAGCAATACCTTGAAATACCCCATCATTTTGGTGATGAAAAGGATCATGAACAGCAGGAGGGCGAAGACCGCTGCCAGAATGGATGGCGGCACCGAACCCTCGCTGAGGAGAGAGAGCCCGAGCACATCGCCGCCCGCCGCCATTCCTAGGCCTCCTGGTAGAGCACGTTTGCGACGATATACACCAGATCGGTTTTGAACCGCTCGATTCTCGCTTCGATGGTGTTATCGAGGGTAACTTTTCCGTCACCGGACCTGATGACGACGCCGCCGGCGGAAAGGACACATTCGGGGTTTACCACAAATCCCCCGTAACGGTCGGGACTGGCAGAAAGAATGGACCGGACGAGGTCCCGGTCGCGCTCTGTGGGGATGACGACACCCTCGTCGACGCCCAGATCATCGATACCCTCCCGGATCAGGTTTCTCAAAATACGCTCGTAGTCCGCCGTCTGTATGCGGTGATTCAGCTCTCTCTCCGCTTCGGAGAAACAGAGCGCGATCTCCCGTTCCCGTTCTTCGCGGACCATGCGCCGTGCTTCCATGACTGCCTGGGAACGTATCCGGGCGGAAAGAACCCTGACGGTTCGCATCCCTTCTGCAATGATGCGGTCGTGCTCCCTGTCCGCCTCGATCCGTGCCGCATCGTGGAGGGCCGTGATCCGCTCCTCTGCGCTGCATCGGATCCTCTCGGCCTCGGCATCCGCGTCCGCTTTTATTCTGGCGATTATCGTCTCCATTCCCATACCGCTGCCACCTTCACCCTCAGCCCATCAGACCGCTCCCGAACATGATCAGGATGGCGACCAGCAGGCCGAATATGGCGAACGTCTCCGACATGACCGCGAAGATGAGTGCCCTGCCCATCACCTCCGGCTGCTGCGCGGTAGCCACGATACCGGCTCCTGCGGTAATACCCTGCCCGATTCCCGAAAGGCCCGCAAACCCGACTGCAAGACCGCTCCCGATCGCCGCGAATCCCACCGCTTCGGAGATGGTAAATACGCCGGTGAACATGCCGCTGAAGGCCATGAGGAGAATGGCCACCAGCAACCCGTATATTGCCTGCGTCTCGGGGAGCACAGAAAATACAAGGCCTTTTCCCATGATTTCCGGATCTCTCGCAGAAACAGCCGCTCCGCTGCTTGCCGCAATGCCCTGGCCGATTGCCGAGAGCCCCGCAAGCCCGACGGCGATGCCCACGCCTATCGCAGCAAGCCCCACCGATACCGGTACATCCACCGGATTGCCTCCCAGGATACCGGTGGACATCAGGAGCAGGATAGCGACCAGCAGGCCATAGATCCCCTGCGTCTGCGGAAGCGCCTGAAATACGAGTGCCAGGCCGAATTTCTCCCTGTCACCGGCCGTGACGCCTGAAGCAGCCGCGCCTGCTATGCCAACCCCGATGCCGGCGCCGATCGCCGAGAGCCCCACCGCCAGGCCGGCACCTATCACCACCAGCACCGTGCCGGTCCCCATAGTCATCAGACACCGCCTCCATTGAGCTCGGTAATCTCTCTTTTCGCCATGAAGGGGGAGAATTCCTTCCCCCCTCCGGTGTAGAATTTCCCGAAGAACTCGACAAACTGCAGCCTCAATGAATGAATGAAGGCCCCCAGCGTCTGCAGGACGAAATTAAACGTCTGTCCGGCGATAAAAATGAACGCCGCGAGGATGAGAAAGAGCGGGTTGTCGCCGGCAACCATCTGGGCAAGGATGTTCACCGTCATCGCGATGCCTCCCGTCGCCAGCGCGAGGGCGAGAAGGCGTGCATAGGAGAGCCAGTCCCCGAGGAATCCCGTGAGATCGAAAAAGCCGAGCGGGCCGGACCTGAGCAGGATCAGGCCACTCCCGACAACCGCCGCCAGCACCGACGCGATCATCACGGGGCGCGAAAACGCCCCCCACCCGAAAAAGGCAAACAGCATGACGGCTGCGGCGGGCTGCAGGAAAAACCACGATACCTGGCCCTTGAGCAGCTCCGTATACCTCTTCTTCCTCAGGTTCTGGAACGCCGCAATGCACAGGCCCAGATTTATCTGGACGATACCGATGATGAGGGCGAGCCTGAGAAACACAATGGGTTCCTCCAGCGCGTTGATTATCACAAAGGGCGGTGTTATTCCCAGAAATCGCGGCAGAAAATCGCCCATATACCCGCCCTGAAGGATGCCCGATACGACTGTCGCCACACCCGCGGCCATGAGGATGATGCTCCCGTCACGGATGGTGCTGCTGACCTTTCCCGCCCCCCGGTACAGCAATGCCGCGATGACGGTGATAATCAGCCCGTAGACCGCGTCGCCCAGCATGAGGGCGAAGAAGAGAATGAGAACGGGCGCGGTAAAGAGGGTGGGGTCGACTTCTCCGTATCGCGGCCGGGCAAACATCGTTGTGACCGCCTCAAAGGGGCGCAGCCACCCGGGATTGTCATAGCATACGGGAACCAGTTCCGGCGTGCCGTCCGGGTCATGGAATTTGCAGAAGACATGTCCCGCCGTCGCCGCATCGCAGATCTCCTGCAGCCGGCCACAATCCTTCTCCGCTGCCCAGCCTTCAATCACCACCGTATCGTGCGTCCAGCCGAAATGGGTGTGCGTCATCAGGCGGTCCTTTTCAATGCACACCTCCTCGTGAAGTTGCCGCAGGTGCTCGCCGTAGTGCGCGTCGATCGCCCGCACCTCTTCCATGAGTTCACGTTCCCGCCGGTGGAGCGCCTCGATTTCAGACCGGATGGCCTCAATCTTTTCCCGGGGGGCACCGGTGAAGGGTTCTATCTCGAGGATCCTGATATACGGATCCTGGAGGAGATGATCGAGACGGTCCCGATCCTCCCTGAGCGTCGTGAGGATCACCACCATCTGCGATCCGTTCTCGATCCCGGAGCTATAGAGGGTGTCGAAGCGTTCTTTCTCGATCTTTTCAGCAAAGCGCTGGTATGCCGGGGTGTCGATCACCACCGGAACCGTGTAGAGAAGCTCCGACTCTCCGAGATACCCGAGATCCAGATCAAATGGCGCCAGCAGGGCGATCGACTCCTGCTGTTCGCGTAAAATCCCGAGACGTGCGCGAAGGGCGTCGAGCGATCGTTTCATATCGACTGCTGCACCTGCTCCGGATACGACCTCCTCCGCTTCCCTGCAGAGCTGGTGGAAATCTTTTTTGTCCACGGAGATTTTCCGTGGCGGCCGGGGTGACAGCAGAAGTTGCAGGATCCCCTCCTCCTCCTCCTCGCGGGATTCCCCCAGCACGTCAAGGAGGGTGGCGATATCCTGAATACTCTCAGCGCATTTTTCAATTTCGGGACGCCGTTCACCCTCGTTCAGGGCAGCGCGGAGCTTGCTTTCGGCGTCCCAGATATTGGTGATCTCAAGAAGCCCTGCTTCATGCAGATCCGAGAGCAGGTTATTCAGGTACGCCCGGTGCAACCCGAGATATACCTGTTTCATCGTTTGCGGAAACAGCACCGTCCTCACCCAAAATGTGCATTAGAATGGACCTCACAGCGATGGGAAGTCTGTGGAGATGGTTTTTTTTCAATTCTTCGACCTTTTTCTCTCCTTCTCTCCGGATTTTCTCAGCTTCAGCAATTGCTACCTCCTCGGCTTCGACCTTCATCCGGAGCACAGTTTCGTGTGCTTCGTGGTGCCTGCGTCGTATCAACTCTTCGGCGTGCATCTCTGCATCCCGGATCCGTTTCTCCGCTTCATCTCGTTCTTTTTGAATAAGAGAGAGAGCATCTGCCTCAATTTGCTTGATACTGTCAATTTCCCTGTTAGCCATTCTGGATCATCATCACGAGGAGTGATTATATAATACAAGAGGTATATATTTCATTACATATATCTAAATGTGTCGCACCCGGCAGTGAGGTTCACACGCACATGATACGTCTCCCGGCACTACCGGTCTCATCCGCAGGCGAGGATAGATGCTCCCGATGGAGAACAGGAGAAAAACAGCCAGGTGAAAAATTATACGGCTGGATAGCGAAAACCCCTCCAGCGGGCGCCCTCTCTCCCTCACCTATCTGAGCATTTTTGCCGGGGAATTTCGCGAGCGAACGTGCACCCGGAACGGGCATCTCCACCCAACGACGCAGGGATTGAAACAGACGTGCGGTGACCGAGAGAATGACCGTTCGCAGAAATCGCCGGGCAGCTACCACCATGCGGGCCGCAAATGAGAATAAACGCTGATATTGCAAGCAAATTTGGTTGAACTTTCGAAAAAAGTGAGGATGCAAGAAGGCCAGGGAGTGGGTGAACCATGGAATTCGGTCCGATACAGATGATCGTCGTTGGATTTACAGAACCGGAATTTTACGCAAGTATCCTCAGGAAATTGCGCGTTATCCGGGAGAGGAGAATTATCCGCTTGATCGATCTGCTCTTCATCCGCAAGGATGCTGAGGGTACGATCTCCGAGCTCGACGCCCGCGAGCTCAGTGAAGAGGCGGCGATGCCGTATGCCACGCTGATCGGGGACCTCCTCGGCCTCGGCGACCGTGCCAGGAATTTTCGCCCCGGTGGTCCGGGCAGTGCACAATGCCCTGATATCCAGCATGATTTCGGGCTTTCGGCGACTGAGTTACGAAACATCGTTCATACAATACCGCCGGAGAGCGCAGCAGCACTGATTCTCATCGAACATGTCTGGGCTGCACGCTTTATGGAGGGTCTCAGGGATATCGGCGGCATCCTCCTCGCCCAGGGCCTGGTGGTGCCCGAATCCCTTCTCATGCTGGAATCGAAATTCCTCACCGCACTGGATATCGCCGAACGAAAAGAGGAGGAGAGGGAAAAGAGCCTGATCCTCCCCATCGGCATATAACGGCACGAACATCATGGGCGGATGGCAGTGCGGACCAGAAGCTGATAGCAATGGCGCAGAAAACACCCGTTCCCCTGCTTTCCGGATGGCGGGCACCGGCCGCGGACATCCCGAATCTCCCCGCCTGATGCAGGGCGTGCCTTTTTCCGGGCAATCACGGTGGAGATAACAGATCATGTTCACGAGGGAGAGCGTTGCAACCCTGAAAGTTCCCGCAGGGAGCCGGGTCAGCCTGCGGGAAATGCCCACGACCCTTCCGAAAACCGGTGAGATGAAGGGGCTCGAGAAGAAGGTCCTGAAACGGCAGGCAGAGAAACGTCTGGAGAAAAACCGGGCCGAACTGGCGGAGGCGCAGGAGCTGCTCTGGGCAGGCGACCGCTACTCCGTCCTCATCATTCTCCAGGCGATGGATGCCGGGGGCAAAGACGGCACCATCAAACACGTCATGGCCGGCGTGAATCCCCAGGGATGCCGGGTCTGGAGCTTCAAGGAGCCCTGCCCTCGGGAACTCGACCACACCTACCTCTGGCGCTACGTGCAGGTGCTCCCCGAGCGGGGCATGATCGGGATCTTCAACCGTTCCTACTACGAGGACGTGACCGCGGCGCGGGTGCACCCCGAACTGCTGGACCGGCACAAGCTCCCCCCCGGATTGCGTATCGACGCGGACTTCTGGCACCAGCGCTACGAGGATATCACCATGCTCGAGCGCTACCTGGTGAGGAACGGCGTGCTACTCCTGAAATTTTTCCTGCACATCTCGAGAGAAGAGCAGAAAGAGCGGTTCATGGAGCGGCTCACCGACCCGGAAAAGCAGTGGAAGTTTTCCGCCTCCGACCTGAGGGGGCGCCGCTTCTGGGATGCGTACATGGCGGCATATGAAGAGGCCATCGGCGCTACGAACACGGAATGGGCGCCCTGGTACGTGATTCCCGCCGACCACAAGTGGATCGCCCGCACTGCGGTGGCAACCATCCTCACGACCACCATCAGGTCGCTCGATCTCTCCTTTCCTCCGGTCGACGAAGTAAAAAAAGCCCTTATTGCGCAGGCACTACGGGAGCTGAACGCCGAAGGCAATCCCTCCCGGTGATGCCGGTGCGGCACCGTGCGGCCGCTTGATAAAGTCCTATATACCACCTTCCCCCATGCTCACTCATGAAATGCCCCGTGTGCGGAGAGGACTGCGTGCAATACGCCCACGAACTCATCGACGGCCTCAACGATGTCTTTGCACCCTGCAATCACTGCGAGGCCAGAACCTTCAACAAGAACGCCCCTCTCACCGATACGTCCGTGCCGCCCGTCTGCTCGTGCGGCAAACGGTTCATCGATGCCGTGATCGCCCACGTATACATCATCATGAGGGAGGAGGGGGCTCTCGAGGACCGCGCCCCCCTGAAATCGGTGGGGATCCCCCTCGTCCATCCCGGCTTTGCCATGGCAAATCCGCCCTACCTGCCGGAAAAATCGCTCGTACTGCTCTCAAAGTCGGTAACGGCACCAATCGCCCGGCGGCTCGTCGAGGAGATCCCCGAGATCAGGGGGGTGGTAAAGGACCGGGGCGTCGTTCCCGGCCTTTCCGACATCGATCTCGACGGACTCCCCGATGAAAACGAGCTCCTCGCGGGATGTGATGTCAGGGCAAACGTCTTTTTCACGCAGGAAGAGCCGGTCGTCATCTACAAGCAGCAGTCGGTCATGCACATTGAATTCCCCCGGGGCTACGATCCCAAGGTCATCTCCGTCGGCGTCAAGATCCGGCATTTCCAGCCGACGACCTTCGTCGACGCACTGAGCGGTGCGGGAAAACTCGGCATTATCGCGGCGTTTCTCAACGTCCCGCACATCATCTTCAACGATGCCTGGTATGCCGCCGCCTACTGGACCGCCTACAACGTCCGGGTGAACAAGGAACACATCGATAGTGACGGAATCAACATCCTCTATGATTACGAGGAGATGAAAGCGCATCCCGTGGTCACGGAACCGAGAAAGATTGCAGAAAGCGCGGGAGGCAACCAGCATATCGAGGTCTACCAGGGCGATTTCCGGCAGCTTCCCGCCGTGCTGCCCCCCGACGTCGATCTCACGGCTCTCGACCTCTTCGAAAAGCGCCAGCGGGCAAAGGTGAAATCAGTCCTTGATGACTGGAAACAACGCGTCGGCGGGGAGGTTTTTATCCCATAGGCAACGAATATGTACCGGGGACTAGCCCGGGTGGTTCGACGTCACCTGTCACCTGAAACCGCCGGTACGCAGGGGGCGAAATCCGAGGACGGCTCTGGCGACCTGCCGGAGACCGGTATATCCCGCCGAAGAAGCCTCGTCCCATGAGGTCGACGGACAGGGATCAATGCTCCGGAGGGAGCTGCGACCTGTTGCCGCGGGGACCGGTTCAGGCCCGGAAGGGAGCAGACTTACCGTGGACGTTCGGCGCCCATGGGGGCGCGGGGTGGAGAACGGATTTCCGGTTGAACGCAGGCACGTGGTGTCAACCGAGGATGTGTCCCCACAGGACTCTTGTATGGCAAAAGTAACCATTATCGGAGCGACAGGCAACGTAGGGAGGTTTGCAGCCCATACCGTCTCGGGAATTCCTCACGTGACTGAACTGCTGCTGATCGGCAGGCAGGGCAGGGAGGATATCCTCGAGGGACTGACCCGCGATTTTTATGATTCGTTCGCCGCAAAAGGAAGAAACCTCGATCTTGCATGGACGACGGACAGAGAAGAACTGCGGGGATCGGACATCGTGATCGTGAGCGCAGGGACACCGCGGCAGGCGGGCCAGAGCAGAAACGATCTCGCCTACAAAAACGGCCATCTCGTCTCCGAAATCGCCCGGGACGTCGGAAGGATCGCTCCCGATGCCATTATCCTGATGATCACCAACCCCGTGGACGTGATGACCGCCGTGGCGCTCCGGTATTCGGGGCTCGACGCACGTCAGGTGTTCGGGCTGGGGACGCATCTGGATTCGATGCGCCTGAAAGCACTTATTGCCAGCTATTTTGATGTCCATGTGAGCGAGGTGCACACGCGTATCATCGGCGAGCATGGCGAAACCATGGTGCCCCTCTGGTCGGCGACCACGATCGGCGGCATCACCGTCAACAACCTGCCGACGTTTGCGGACCTGCCCGCCGAGGAGATGGTGGAGAATGTGCGCACCGCAGGCGAAAACATCATTCGCAAGATCGGCGCCACGATCTATGGACCGGGCGAGGCGATTGGAACGCTTGTGCGGACAATTCTCGGCAACGAAAACCGCATCCTGACCGTATCGAGCTATGTTCGGACCGAAGTGCACGATATCGGCAATGTCTGCATCGGCGTGCCGGCGCGCATCAACCGGAACGGTGCATTTCCGGTGCCTATCCGCATTCACGAAGACGAAATTGCGGCGTTCAGGCACTCGGTGGAAACGATACGGGCCATCAGCGACGACGTGTTCGCCCGTATCGAACGGGCGGAGTAGCCAGCGAACCCGGACCGCGGGCATCTGCCGGGGGTTCCGTTCTTCGGATAGCCGGAAAAAAATGTTTTCCAGAAAAAGGAGCGATTGCGCCTTCAGGACAGCGAGGTGTGGATGACCTCGACGCTTTCAACGCCCTCGATGGCCTTGAGCGTGGCTTCAACCTCATCGGGCCTGCCCGCCTCGTCGGGGACGACGACGAGCACTTTGAGCGCACTGAGGCCGAACCCGATCGGTTCTTCCTTGACATCACGCGTCTGCGGTACCTGGTCCCGGATGGTTGCCGTCATTGCAGCGAGATCAATGTCCGGCGATTCGGGCATGATTTTCAGGATCATTTCAACGTTTCCCATAATTACGGCCCCCTGAACCCGCATTTCCCGCATTCGTACGGGATACTCTGGTGTCTGCAGCGCTGGCAGCGGTAGATGAGAGTACCGCAGCCGGGACACTCGAATTTTGTCCATCCCTCTTCGGAGAGAGGGGCGTTGCAGGAAGAACAGTTCTCAAATGCCATGATAAATACTCCTGAATTCTCTTACAAATTCTGTCTCACGGATATTAAAATCTTGGATGAATAACCGTCCCCCTGACCGGGCTTCCGCGCAGTGCCGCGACGACCCGGTCGTCGTTCCTGCCGTTGACCACCTGCACCCTGATTTTGTGCGCGAACACGAAGGGAAGAAAATGCGGGTCCACCTCGGCGCAGGTGATCGGCGACGTCACCTCCTCTGCCAGCCTGCCGCCGGAATACAATCCATCGACCGACTTGAGCAGGAGGAGATCGAGCCCGAGCCGGGAAGCGACCCAGGCGGCAATGACATCGGAGGTGACCTCCCACGAGTGGGGCAGAGGGTCGCAGCGCCGCAGTTCGGCATAGGGCAGCAGGACAGAAGGTTGTTCCGGTACACCGATGCGGTCGGTGGGTTCCACGCCGAATGAAGCGATCCACCAGCCGACCTGGTCCATCGCTGCGATGGCCATCCAGTGCGAGCATTCTTCACCGATTCCCGCGGCGCGCACGGCGTCGGCAAAGGGACCGCCACCCGGAACGATGAGCAGGGGATAGCCGGTTTCTGCAATGGCGGGGATGAGCCGGGAGAAGCGGTCGGTCAGGCTTCCCCCGATTTTCACCACACGGGGCGCTGGATCAGACATGCATTTCGTCACATTATAGAACGGTCGTTCCCATAATTCTGATCACCCATGCGCCACGCCTGCCTGCTGCTCATATTCGCACTTCTGCTGTTGCCCGCCGCCTCGGCCCTGCAGATCACCGAGTTCTGCCCGGACACCTACCTGAAAGGGGAGGCGGACGAGTATTTCATCCTCGAGGGGACGGGATCGCTCGCCGGCGTCACCATCCGGGACGGAGAGGGGAGCATCCGCTTCCCGGCCGGGGCATCGATCGACGCCTCGCTGGTGGTCGCCCGCAACGGGGAGGCATACCGCTCCGTCCACGGGATCTATCCGGATTACGAGCTGTTCGACACCACTGCCGCCGTCCCCGATGTCATCCGCAGCGGCGATTTTCGCATGGCAAATGCGGCGGATGAACTGATGCTGGCACGGAATGAACGCGTGATCCAGCAGATCGCATGGCCAGGGGACGTCCGCTGCCGCGAGGGACAGGTGCATTTTCTGGAGGACGGGGTCTGGGACCCCCGCCCCCTCCTCCTCGGGCAGTCGCGCTTTGCCCCCGCAACGTTCGATGAGGTCACGGTCGTGGCATTCGTCTCCCCCGACTGCGCGCGGGATGTGCTCGAAGCAACACTATCAGGAGCGGAATCGTCCATCCGCTTCAATGTCTACGAATTCACCGATCCCGGCATCGCCGGCATGCTGCAGGACGCCCTGCGTCGGGGGGTGGCGGTGACCGTGCTGCTCGAGGGAGGGCCGGTGGGAGGCATCTCCGATGAGGAGAAGGGCATCGCACGGACACTCGCCGACTGCGGCGCATCGGTGCTGCAGATGGGGACCACCGATGCGGCGCATGCGAAATACCGGTTCGATCATGCAAAATACTGCATCGTGGACGATAAAGGGGTCTTCATCACCAGTGAAAATCTCAAGCCCACCGGGTTCCCCGAGCAGGGGATGCGCGGCAACCGCGGCTGGGGGGCCTATCTCGAGGATGCGCGGGTGGCAGCCTATTTCGGGGAGGTATTTGCCCATGATGCCGCCGGCGGCGATATCACCCCATACGGGGGGGCGGTCTCCACGGTGGACGTCTGGCCGGGGGGGGCCTTCGAGCCTGAATTCGCACCCCTGACCGTCTCGGGCGTCCGGGTAACGGCGGTGCTCTCCCCCGATACCAGCCATCTCGTCCCCGAACTCATCGCCGGTGCGGAATCGAGCATCGATATCGAGCAGGCCTACATCAGCAACTGGAGCGCAAACGCACCCAACCCCTACCTCGACGCCGCCATCGACGCCGCACGGCGCGGCGTGCGGGTCCGGGTGCTGCTCGACTCCTTCTACTACAATATCGAAGGGGACAATGACAATGACGAGATGGCGGCACTCATCAACGGTATCGCCGGGAGAGAGAATCTCCCCTTAGAGGCGCGGTGTGCCGATCTCGACGCGAACAACGTGGTGAAAATTCACAATAAAGGCGTTATCGTGGACGGCACACGGGTACTCGTCAGCAGTATCAACTGGAACGAGAACTCGCCGTGCTTCAACCGCGAAGCGGGAGTGATCCTCGAGCACCCCGACATCGGCGCCTACTACACCGCCGTCTTCGAGGACGACTGGCACGCAGGCGCATCGTCTGCGCCGTTCGGTACTGACGGGATCGGTCCCGGGGAGATCAGGATGGCAATCGCGGCAGGGGTGCTGCTGGCACTCGTGCTGCTCTACGCGAGGAGGCGGCGGAGCTGAACCTCGCAGGGAAACAGGGCGCCCAGCGCAGCGGCGACATCGCCGCCTGCGTGTGCCGCTCCTGCGGCAAGGTCGACGGCCGGGCCGTACTCCTCCGAGACATCGATCAGCTCTCCCCGCTGTTTCCTCTTCATATGCTCGCCGACAGCGTCGCATGAAAGCCCGATGCGGGTGGCGACCTCACGGTCGCAGCAGGCGCAATCACCGACGATACGGTGCACCACGCCCGATCCGGATGCTGTGTCGTGCTTGTTCATTGGATGTTTATGCGTGCACCTGTGCTGGTGCGGACTTCAACTGGTAGATGATCTGCCGTGCGTCCCTGAAGTTGAACTTCTCCTGGATGAGCTTGTTCTCTTTGAGCTTCTTCAGGGCATAGCGCACCGTACGTGGCGCGAGATGGCTTCTGTTCACCAGTTCTTTGTGAGTCATTTCGCCGTCTTCATCGAGGATGTTCATGATCCTCTTCGAGGAGGGCGGGAGCTTCACCTCACTCATATAGATATTGTTAACGCTGTTAACATAAGAAGGTATCGACTAAAGTGCAATGAAGACGAACAGATCTGCATGCTTGAACGGGAGGAGCGCATGGCGCTGCTGCTGCTCGCGGGGGTGGCTGCAATCATCCTTCTATCGGCCATCACGCTGGAATTCATAGGAAAAGAGACCTTTTCATCACCATTTTCCCCTGCATCGCAGGAAGGGGATCTGGTGATCCTTGAGGGTGTGGTCACGCGGGTGCGTGCCACCGCGGCAGGAGGGCACCTCATCCTTATCGTCAACACCACCACGGTGTTTCTTCCCTCGCCCATCGCCGCTGAGGTCGACATCGGGGAGGGTGACCGCGTACGGGTGACCGGCATCGTCCAGCAGTATCGCGGGGAGCGAGAAATTGTCCCCCGGTCTGGCGGGGACATCATGCACATACCCTGACGCTATGGTTTTGTCGAATCGAAGATATCGGCATCGCCGCCCTCACGAAAGTGCAGGCGGCCCGATCCCCTGAAATCCTTTTTCTTGCGGGGCGGGGCGGCGGAGCCTTCGGCGCCGGCTTCCGGATCCGCCCCCTGCGATACGGGCGGATCCCTCTTTGTCGGGCGGCGCCCTTCCACACCGCTCCCGTCCGAGAAATCGCCAGGCTGGATTGCACCCGGTTTCATACCCTGTATCAGCTGCACAGGGATAAAGAATGATCTCTCCCGCGTCCGGCAGGAAAAAAAGAAGCTTTACGGGGCGATGGCGGGTACAGCCCAGACCGGCACCTCGGCGGTAAAGCCCAGCGCCCACATAATGACCGTGAACATGAATATGGCAGTGAGGCCGATGCCGATGAAGTTGATCACCCAGCCGCTGCGTATCATGTCCCGCATGGAGATGTACCCCGTCCCGTAGGCAACCGCATTGGGGGGGGTTGCCACGGGGAGCATGAACGCCATCGAGGCGGCGAGCGCGGCGGTGATCATGAGGACGTAGGGGTGCATCCCCAGCGAGACCGACGTGACAGCCATCACCGGCATCATCACCGAGGCGATTGCCGTATTCGACGTGACCTCGGTGAGCAGGGAGACCATGATGCCCACCAGAATGATCAGGACGATAATCGGCAGGGCGTGGAAGGATGCCAGGTACTCGACGATGACGCCGGCAAGCCCGCTGGAGATAAAGGCCTTTGAAAGAGCGATGCCTCCGCCGAACAGGATCAGGATCCCCCAGGGGATTTTCTTGGCCCATTCCCAGTTCATGGTATAGATGCCCTGTTCGCGGTCCACGGGGAGGAGGAAGAGAAGGATCGCCCCGAATATAGCGATGGTTGAATCGTCGATTGCCGGGAATATGGCGTTCAGTCCGGGGATGGTAAAGGTCCCGATATCCTTCGAGGTCCGGAAAATCCACGCCAGCGCGGTCAGGGAAAAGACGAGAAGCGTCCACTTCTCTCCCCGGCTCATGGCACCGAGTTCTGCCATGCGTTCCCGGATGATCTCCTTGCCGTGAGAGATCGTTTTCGGCATGTGGCGATAGGGCCCGTAGGTGAGCCACAGCCACGAAAAGGGGATGAACACGATTGCCAGAGGAACACCGAACTTCATCCAGGTGAAAAAGTCGATTGTCGGAGCGCCGGGAAAGATGGTCTCCAGCTGGGCGATGAAGATGCCGTTCGGGGGGGTCCCGATAATGGTTGCGATCCCGCCGATGGTCGCCGCATGAGCGATGGAAATGACGAGACACTCTGAAAAGTCACGCTGCTCATCGCTCATCTCCTCAAGGTTCATCTCCATCTTGGGAAGGACGGTGGCGATAATGGCGATGGCGATCGGGATCATCATCATGGCGGTGGCGGTATTCGAGATCCACATGGAAAGAAACGCCGTAGCCACCATGAACCCCAGTATCAACTGCCGCGGACTGGTGCCCATCTTATCGATAATGAACAGGGCAATGCGCTCATGCAGCCCCCACCGCTGCATGGACATGGCAATGATGAACCCGCCCATAAAAAGAAAGATAATTTTGTCGCCGTATGCGGCGGTCACGTCTCCGGCGGAAAGCACCCCGAGCAGGGGAAACAGCACGATGGGGATCAGCGCCGTCGCCTGGATGGGGATCGCTTCGGTCACCCACCAGACGATCATCAGGGAGGTAGCGGCGGCGACATACTTTGCCTCTATAGGAAAGGTGGAAGGATCGGCCGGAAACAGGATAATGATGAGAAAGACGAGAACACCAAGAAATTTTCCTATAGTTTTCTTCATTACGTGAATTATTCGCTGCCGGTAGTATAATTACTATTCCTTTTTTTTAAAGCGAGGATACAATATTTTCTGGTTAATAATACCCCAGATGGTGTTTTTGCCGGATTTAAGGCGTTTTATGGCATTTTCAGCAGGCGCTATCGAAAAACAGTAAATATTTTATAAAAATCTATTTTAAGAGTAATTTACGCATATTTATTTAAAAGAGGAGGAATTTTGCCGGTTTAAAATTATCACTGGTGTGCATTTATTATCAGTAATTTTGCATTAAAATTATTACCGAAAGGTATATTTTTCCGGTTCCGGCGGGTTTGCCGCACCACGAAACTGCATACGGGGCTTTCCCATACCGCTCTGCCACACGACTCCCGGGGCGGTGGAATGCGCCGGGGCCCATCTGGCGGGAGATGTGCCGCCACGCACGGAACGGCGTGCGGGGGACCTGTCCGCCGGAGGGCGGATGGAACCTTTTTCGGATCGCTCGACAGTACCTTTATGAAACTCCCCGTGCCCCCGCCGGCACGATTTGCCCGGAAGGAGACCCATGCACCACCTCGACCTGCTCACCATCTCACAGGGACCGCTGGCGATCATGAACCCCACCACACCGGATAAGGTGCTGGCCATGGGAGCGCTTGCCGGGCTTTCGTCGGCCACGAGGGTGGTGGAATGCGGCTGCGGCAATGGGACCGTCCTTGCACTCTGGACAAACGCGTTCGGCATTGCCGGAACAGGCATCGAGATCAGGGAGGAGGCGTGCCGCCAGGCGGAAACAAGGCTCGCGGAGGGGATCGCTGCGGGGCGGGTGGACATCCGCTGCATGGACGCATCCCGCTTCGCACCGCCGGACGAGCCCTACGATGTGGCCGTCGCCCTCGGGGCATCCGACATCTGGGGCGGCACCGGGCCGGCACTCGATGCGCTCGGCAGCATGGTGCACGGCACCGGCGCCGTCATTCTGGGGGACCGGTACTGGCGGGCCGAACGGGTCCCCCCCGAATTCGCCCGGGAGTGGGGCGAAATCCCGACGGAGTACGAACTGCTCTGCATGGTCCGTGAGCGAGGCCTTGAACTGGCGGCGGTGGTGCGCTCCGGCACCGACGACTGGGATGCCTATGAGTCGGGGATCTGGCGGTCCTGCCTCGCGTGGCTCGAGGACCATCCCGGCCATCCCTCCCACGGGGAGGTACTGGACTACTTCCACCGCGTGCAGGAGGAATACCTTGCATTCGGGCGAGAATACCTCGGGTGGGCGATGTACCTGATCCGGGGGAGGAGGGACGCGAGCCATGCCTGATGCCCATTCGTTTATCGCCCGAATGCCCAACCAGCCCGGGGCGCTGCACCGTGCGGCGGAGATCATGAAGCGCTACGAAGGCAATATCTCCCGGATCCAGTACGACCGGCGGATCGACCCGCAGACCGTCTTTTTCGAGGTCAGGTGTCCGGGACCGGCGTATGCAGCGATCGAGGAAGAACTCGCCGCAATCGGCTACCTGCAGACGACGCTCGGCAACCTCAGTTTCCTCACATTCAACGTCCACCTCCCCCACCGCCCCGGGGCGCTGTTCGAGTTTCTGGGCTACACCACCGCGGCAAACGCCAACATCGCCTTCATCGACTTCGACGAGACAGGCAAGCACCCCGACCGGGTGACCGTGAGCCTCAACCTCACCGAAAGCAGGGTCGTCGACGAGCTCCTCAACCGGCTCAAATCGCACTATCCCATGGAGATCCTTGAGTACGACACCACCGGCGAGCGGCTCGACACCACCATCTTCTATATCCAGCTGGCGCAGAAATTGCGCACCATCATTGGATGCGCGGAGGAAGCGTTTCTCCTCTCGTTTCTCCACGACATCAACCACATCGTCCAGGAGCTCTGCCGCCTCGGCAAAGACCCCCTCGAGGTGTTCGACAATATCCTGCAGACCGGAACCACCCTCAAAAACACCACCGGCGAGGGCTTTTACTGCGACGTGCAGCGCATCGACATCGATGCGGCCACCACCCTCTACTGCTTCCAGCTGCCCGGCGGAGGGAATATTTTTCTCTTCGACGGGGCCGACGAGCAGGTGATGGTGGACACCGGCTACGGCATCTACCATGCGGACGTGCTGCGCATGTTCCAGGCGATGGGACTCGGCGACGGGTCTCGCATCACCCGTATCATCATCACCCACGCCGATGCCGACCACTGCGGCGCGGGCGGGCTCTATGATGCGCCTGCGTGCATGCACAGAGGCACGCAGGAGATCATCAGGGAGGCGAACCGGGCCTACGGCTCTGCAAGCCAGGACTCCATCCTCGAAGAGGTGTACACCACCATGATCAACCTATTCTCGCGCTTCTCCCCGCCCGTATCGGTCGAACGCTTCCCCCCGGCAGGAAGCCAGATGCGCTCGATCTTTCCCGTCCTCGACAGGATGAGCATCTGCGACATCGATTTCGAGGTGCTGGAGAGCCTCGGCGGCCACCTGTACGGGCAGGTGTTCCTCTTCTCGCCCGGTACCGGGCTGATGTTTACCGCCGACAGCCTCTTTGACTTCGGGAGCCTGACCGAAGCGCGGCGGCGGTACAATTCCCACGCGGACTTCCTCATCACCTCCGTCAACGTGGACAGCGGTCGCGCCCGTCAGGAACGAAAGGCCCTCGCAGAACTCGCCGGGGCGACGACATCATCAATCCCGGGATCAGGCGGGCGGTGCATCGTCTGTGGGGGCCACGGCGCAGTCTCGGTTATCAAAGAGGACGGGTTCGCACCTGCCGCCGGATGCATGCGCTATACCCATGCTTCGGGGCTGCACCAACGATAAAAAATTGAAATTCAGGCGGCGTGGCCGGTGATGTCGTCTCCTGCCGAGACCATGGCCACGATCCTTCCGTCCGCATCCCGGAGCAGGGTGTTGTGCCACCGGATGGTGCGCTCCTCTCCGGTGCGGGTGATGACCGTCCCCACCTCGTCTTCGGACTGCTGCCCGTCCCCGGAGATGAACCGCCTGAAATTCGCCCTCAGCTCGTCCCGCAGGCGGTCGGGGATGAGCGTGGAAAACCACTCCTGCCCCAGCAGCTCATCCTCCCCGTAGCCGAGGATTGCACACCCCTTTCGGTTCATCCTGCTGATCCGCCCGCCGGCATCCACCACCGCGATCATCACGCCGGCCGAATCAAGGTAACTCTCGGCGCGATCGCGCTCTGCAAGGATCTGCTCCTCGACCCGTTTCTGCCCGGTGATGTCTTCGGCAATGGTGAGGATATACTTGATGCCGCCTGCCTGGCTGAAGATGGGGATCTTGCGCAAATGGAATGGTTTCGTTCCGCATGCGGGCAGTGCAAGCTCTTTCTCCGCGATATCCGTGGCGGACGCTGTATTCGCCACTTCATCGTCTCCCTCGGCCAGCACCGCAGCGAGTGCGGGAGAAAAGATCTCGTCCCCGCGCAGTCCCCCCGCATCCTGCCGGGTCACCCCGAACAGGGTTTCCGCCATCCTGTTGACAAACACGTAGCGGCCTTCACCCATTTCCCTGACCAGCACCACGGCGGGAATATTCTGAACGATGGAATGGAGAAACGATTTCCACTGCCGCACGCGGCCCATGGCCTGCTTCCGTTCCGTGATATCACGACTCACGAGCCGAAACCCGGCCGGCTCCCCGATTTCATCGAGAATGAGGCGCCAGCTGGTCTCCATGGGAACAGGCCTGCCGTCCTTGTGGCGTATGTCGTACTCGGCATACGAGCTCTCCCCCGGCGCCTGCGCGCCCGGGGAAAAGAGCTGCGGTGCTTCCCCGGCGTCGTCCATGAAGTCGCGGATCGGTTTTCCGAGCATCTCCTCCGGGGAATAGCCCAGCACCTCGCGAACGCGGGGGCTGACGAAGGTAAACCGGCTCTCCTCGTCGATATCCCAGATGATGTCATTGATCTCCTCGACGAGCGTCCGGTACGTGCTTTCGCTTTTCCGGAGGGCCTCTTCTGCCGTCTGCTGCTCGGTGATGTCTTCAAGGATCAGCGTCACGCCCGGCGATCCGTCATTGAACACCGTGGACACGATTTTGAACCGGAAAAAGAGTTCTTCGTCCACCCGCAGGAACCGCAGGTTCTCCGCAATCTCCCTGCCGGCCATCGCGTCCCTGATTTTTTCAATGATCACGGGGTGGTCGAACATCACGAGCGGTGATTCCCTGAGCGTGGTGGTGAGAATCTCATCGCGCGTCGCGCCGAGAAACTCGCAGACCGGGGTATTGACCTGGACGACCCGGAGGTCCTGGTCGAGGACGATCACCATGTCCGAGGAAAAATTCAGCATCGCGGAGATGGGCACGCGCTGCGAGAGAAAAAAGACCTTGGCCTTCCCATAGGCCCTCATCTCAACCTCGCCGGAAATAAGGAGCATATCCAGATAACGGGATACGGTATTGCGGTTTGCGCCGAGTTCCTGCGCGATATCGCTCACCGACATGCCTCTGGGATTGGCCTTTAATATCTCAAGAATTTTTGGCAATTCCACAGGAAAACTGCTCATTCGTGTATAGAGATTCACATGGTGCCTACTTATTGATTTCGTTAATGATGCCAATGTCGACAGCACCAATGCCCGCATTAATGCAAGGCAATAGACGTAACTCTTATATTCGATCAGTCACAACATGTGATCACCAGATCAGGTGACTGCTCTGGAATCTCTACACTACTCGACAGGAGATGGGATGCGATCTGCATCCGGTGCCCGATTGGGGAACCGGGCCCGGATGACGGGACCATCATAGACAGGGAACCACACCTCACACCTTCTCGGGGAGGGGGGCACCGGGCACCTCTCAATCACATCCATGGTGGGACCGCACCATACCCACCCGTTGTCCACACACAAACGCACACACGTTCAACCAGACGGTGCCCCTCCCCCCACATCTTTTGTCAGCGCGCACGCGGAATAGCCGGCGGCATGCATCGGCTGGCGTGAAGCCTCGGGAGCACCTGCCGCCGGCGCGTCCGGTTTACCAGCGTTCTCACGCTGCTGCCGCCGCTGCCGACCAGGTTCGGTCGTTATGCATGATGGGCATATCAGAAGCAAAACTGATATACCCCGGGCCCCTCATATCCATTCATACGTCAGGAGTGAGCGCCGTTTATGTCGGGAGCATCCAGAAGCAGTGATTTCGGCGATCTGGCCTTCTTTTTCAACCTGCAGGATGAAATCGACATCCCGATGCTCCTGAGCGACGAACAGGGTAAAATTCGCTGGCTCAATGCCGCGATGGAGGAATTCTCCGGCGTTTCGAGGGAAAAAGCGACGGGAATGGAGTATCGCGACCTGATTACATCCTACATCGCTCCGTTCATCGAAGAAACCGCATCATTCTTACACGATCTTTTCAGTGCTCTCGACCGCAACGAGCGTCTGCACGCGCATGTCTACCATTTCGTGCCACGGGGAAGGAAAGACGAGTGGATTGAGGTAAAAAGCGCTCCCATCACCACCGGCACGCTTGCCGGAGGGCGCATCGACATCATCTCCTTCGTCAGCGGCAAAGTGCAGGCCGAGGAGGAGAGAAGCAGGAAACACGCGTTTGAAGATATAATGACGCGTATCTCCACCTCGTTCGTCGACGCTGCACCCCCCGAGTTCGACCGCAGGATCACCGCCATCATCCGTGACCTGGGGGCGTGCGCCGGTGCCGACTACTGCTACCTCACCCTGATCAACGGCGACCGCACGGGAACCGGGGGGAGTTTCGAGTGGTTTGCCCACCGGGATGCACCCACGCGGAGCCTTGCGGGGGTGCGGATCACCGGTTCTCCATGGACGGGCGAGGCCGGACTGCAGCCCGCAATCATCCATACCCACAATGCCACCCGGCACCGCCAGAGCCTCGTGCTCCCCCTCAGGGGAAAGAGCATCCAGGGGTTCCTCGGATTCGAATCGGGCCAGGGCGATCCAACCGCTTTCCACCAGTACCGCGATCACCTGAAAATGGTCGGCGATATTCTCATCAGCGTGCTGGAGCGCTATTTTATGGAAGAGCGCATCACCCGGCACGATGCGATATGCGAATCGGTCATGATCGCTTCGGGCAGACTCCACCGCACCCCGTCATGGGAGACCGATATCGAAGAGGTACTGAAGGCGCTCGGGAGCGGCACGGGAGCGAGCAGGGTCTACCTGGTCGAAAACGGCAGCGAGGCCCACCAGCAGCCACGCCGGTACCACTGGACAGAACACTCGCGCCATGCACTTCCGGAAAACGCTATCGACGAAAAATCGCTCTGGGAGAGAGAAGAGCTGGTGCAATGGAAAACCGCCCTCACCCTCGGTCATGTGCTCACGGGCGCGGTGCGGGACCTGTCCGCGGATCTCGCCGCTCTTTTTTCGTCCCGGACCGTCCTCTCCTTTGCGGTGCTGCCCATATCCGTCGCAGGGTGTTGCTGGGGTTTTCTGGTCTTCGAAGACTGCTCGGAGGAGCGTACCTGGCACAAACCCGAAGTCGACGCCCTGAAAACCGCGGCAGATGCAATAGGGTCGACCATCGAGCGCAGCGAGCATGAGGAGGAGATCCGGCGCCGCAACCGCCAGCTCACCGCCATCAATGAGATCATATCCGCCGCCGGGTCGGTGGAGACGCTCTACGATCTCCTTGTGCATGCCCTGCACCGGATCGTTGCGGTGCTGGGGATGGAGAAAGGGGCGATCTACCTGCTTGACGGCGAGGAGCGGTATGCGGTGCTGGCATGCACCGCTGGAAAAGAACACACTACCAGCGCATTTTCCGAACTGCTCCCGCTGGACGGGGCACCTTTTGCCTCCATCTTCCAGGAAGGGGTTCCCGCGTTCAATGAGACGATCACGGAGGATGCAGGCACGCGGAGACAGGTCTCCTGGGTCCCGCTCTCCGGCGGTGGATCCGTCGTCGGCGTGCTGTTCCTCTCCTCATCGGGAACCGGCAGGCGGTTTTCCTCGGAGGAGCAGCACACGCTCATCACGGTGGGCAAAGAGATCGGGACCGCCATCTACCGCGGTCTGCTCCAGCAGGAGCTGGAGGAGTCCTACGAGAAGGCAAATCTCTACCTCGACATCCTCACCCACGATATCAAGAACGCCAATACCGTCTCGGTCATGTACGCGGATATGCTCACCGAGATGATCGCCGGAAAACCAAAGGAGTTTGCCGAGAAACTGATGGAAAGCATCGGCAGGGCAATCGAGATTACCGACCACGTCTCCACCATACGGCGGCTGCACGAGGAAAAACCCCAGTTAAAGCCCATGAACCTCGACGAGGTGATCAGAAAGGAGGTCGACCGCTACCCCGACCACCACATCCACTTCAATCCCGGGGGGTATACCGTGCTCGCGGACGACCTCATCACCGAGATATTTGCCAACCTCATCGGCAACAGCATCAAGTTCGGCGGCGATGAGGTGATCGTGTTCATCAGGGCGGAGGAGCACCGCAGCGAGATCGAAGTGATTGTCGAGGATACGGGCCCGGGGATACCCGATGCGATGAAGAACGTCATTTTCGACCGGTTCCAGCGTGGATGCAAATCCACGAGCGGCAAGGGGCTCGGGCTCTACATCGTGCGGACGCTGGTCTCCCGCTACGGCGGAGAGATCTGGGTTGAGGACCGCGTCGCCGGTCAGCCCGGGGAGGGTGTATCGTTCCGGTTCCTGTTAAAAAAAGGCACGTTCTCCGATATCCCCGACAGGGCCGCGCATGAAACCGGCGAAGATGCCGGAGCAGTGCCGGAGCGGATGGCGCTCCTGATAGACAAATACAGAACAAAATAGGACGATTTGTTTGCGCCGCCCCTCACCACCGGAATGACCCGAACATCCGGCAGATTTCCATCCCCTGCGGGGTGGTCGCATAATTGATGCATTTTCCGTCCCTGCTGCCTTCGATCAGGCCGCAGTCACGAAGAATTTTCAGGTGGTAGGAGAGCCTGGAATCGCTTATCGCAAAGAGATCCTTGATCGAATAGACAAAATACGTGCGGGAGGCCAGAAGGAGGAGTATTTTCATCCGGATGGGGTTCGAGAGCGCGTAGCAGACGGTGCTCGCACGCTCGATCTCCTGCTCGGGAAGCATGGCAGACAGGACTGGCGCCCGTTCATCGCTGCCGTTGTCCGGGAAGGAACCCGGATCGTTCTTCCTCATGCCGTTCACCTGTGCAAAGAGGATGACACCATTCCACTATAAAAAGCATCGATTTGTCCCCGATCCGATTATTCAACGATTTTTGAAGGATTATCCATACCATCACGGTTCTGCGGCGCCCGGCAGCCGGAAACGGCGCCGCATTGATCTCCCCAAATTTGCCTTCAGGGGCGATTTCCTCTCCTTTCGTCGGAGCGGGGCCTCTACGAGGTTACGCAGCGTACACTGCCGGCAGCACTGCCCCGTTTCCGCCGTGTGTATCCAGTGGGTGCATTCATCGCCCCCCTTGCGATGACCGGAGCGCATACGGAAGGGGGGGTGGGCGCCGGTGCATGCCACGCAGGACCGTCCATGCGTGCGAGACCGGGGCGGCGCTCCCCCCCCTCTCCCGGTCAGCGCTCCCGGAGACGCGGGGACTGGAGCGCCGCAGGAAGCCCGGTTCTGTCCGTCACCACGGCCGACGACTCCTCCAGCATGAGGTTGACCAGCTCGTGGTGCCCCGCACAGCGAAAGTCGGTCCTGAGGGCGATCACGGGCTTTCCTCGCGCAAACGCGTAGCCCATCTCCCACGACGTCCCCGAATCGGCATCGGCACCGTCGACAACTCCGACCACCATATCCGCCTCGTCCAGCGCAGCGAGGTGCTGCGCAAATATCGCCCTGTGCTCGACTTTTTCCCGGGTATTGCTCGTATCCCCCACCTCCTGCGGCAGGTAGACCTCGAAGAAGTGGGCGGAGAGATCGTCGTACAGCGCCCGGTTGTACATCTGCTCGGCCTCGGAAAAGAGCGGGGCAGCGAGATAAATCCTGTAGCGGGCGAAGGCTTTCACGTCTATTGCATGGTGTTCGGGAAACCGGGAGAGAAACGCGCCGCGTCCGGGCTCCCGCTCATCCGTGCGGAAGGTGGAGGTCACCCCGCACACCGGCGAGGAGTCCACGCCGAGGATGCAGAGCGGTTCTCCATGGCGGTCGATATAGTCCCGCACCTTCTCCTCGCAGCGGTCGAGGAGGCGTTCGAACGCGGGGGTGTTGAGGCGTTCCTCGAAGCTCCCCGGCGCGCGATCCGCCCCGAGATACATGGTCTCGGGGCAGGGGAGGGGCACGGTCTCGATGCCGAAGTGCCTGCACCGCTCGATGCAGCGGGAGAAGCAATCGAGGTCGGACTGGCGGGTGATGCCGCGGGCCCGGAGTCCGGGATCGAGAATACAAGGGCAGAGCAGTACGTACATTGATAGATACGTGGGCGCTTACCTCACATAGATGATACCGCTTTTCGCGTACCGGGACAATACCTGCGACCCCCGCAAATGCACGGTCAAAAAACTGGCGCGAAAGGACCTGATCACCATCGTGCCCTCGCTCAGGAAGGTGCCGAGGAGCACCCTTCTCCTCGACCCCACCGCAGCGCGAGCCCTCTCCCCTGCGGACCGGGATGCGCCGTCCATCACGGCGCTCGACTGCTCCTGGGAGGTACTGGACACCGATGCCGTCCGGGCATGGAAACGCAGGCGTGCACTCCCCTTCCTCGTGGCGGCAAACCCGGTCAACTTCGGGCGCCCGTTCCGGCTCACCTCGGTGGAAGCCCTTGCCGCCGCCCTCGTCATTCTCGGGGAGCGCGGTCAGGCGGAACGGATATTGGGACAGTTCGGCTGGGGGATGCGCTTTTTCGAGGTCAACGCGGAACCGCTCGAAGCGTACGCTGCTGCCGCGGACAGCACCGAAGTCGTTGCAATCCAGGCGCTGTACCTGGATGAATAACCGATGGGGGCAATTCATCCGGACGAAAGCAAAGGTATGCGCTTTTATGCTCCAGCACCGATACTCTGGATGAGATGACACCGGAGCGGCGGCGGGCGGATACCCGCTCTCTCATCATAGTGGGCGCGATCTTTTTCATCATCCTTATCATGACGGTTCCGCTCCTGACCGCGTTCATCCTCAGCCTCTCGCTCGCCGTGGTGGTCATGCCCCTGCAGCGTCGCCTGCGCGACCAACTGCCTCCCTGGGCTGCTGCAACGATCACCACCCTGCTCACGTCCGCCGTCATCGCCGGCCTCTTTCTCGCCAAGGTTTCACTGATCGCCGGCAACCTCGATCTCCTCTTCGAGATCCTCCGGGCAATCATTGCGGGCATCAGGAACGTCCAGATTGATCTCGAAGCCATCCCGCTCGCCCCCGAGGAGATTGCAGAACGAGCCGCCGCCCTGGTGCGGTTCATCGAATCCGGGGTTTCCGGGTTTGCTCTCGGCCTCCCCTTCCTCCTGTTCCAGCTCTTTCTGATGGTGCTGGCCTTCTACCTCTTTATGCTCCTGGGCGACCGCATCTGGGACGACCTCGTCTGCCGCCTCCCGCACAGGACGCGCCGGTCGGCATCGAAGCTCGCCACCATCACCGTCGACACCCTCTACGCCGTCTACGTGGTGAACCTCGAAGTGGCGATCATCACGTTCTTTTTGTCCATTCCCGTATTCTACGTGCTGGGGTACGGCAATATTCTCTTTTTCTCGGCACTTTCCGGGTTGTTCCAGCTGGTGCCCTTTCTCGGTCCCCAGATCCTCATCCTCATCCTCGCCATCTACGCGCTCGCCATCGGCGATCCGCGTGGTGCGGTGATCATCGTGGTGCTCGGCTACCCCCTCATATCGGGGCTTGCCGACTTCTATTTCAGGCCGCAGATGATGGCAGGCCGGGTGGCCATCAATGCGGTGCTCATGATGATCGGCATCTTCGGCGGCCTCGCCCTGCTGGGCGTGGTGGGGATTATCCTGGGCCCGCTGCTCGTCACCCTGGCCGTTGCCGCCTACCATATCCTGCTCGAAGAAATCGAGCCCTACGAGAATTCCGCGTGAGCCGGGCGAATCGCCGCTACGAGGGCTCAGGGAGGCGTCCCGAGCACGTGGCGGTAGTAGCGCTGCACGTATTCCTTGACCATCCGCCGGGAGCAGAACGCAGGTGCAATGCTTTTTATGGATGCCTTCATCATCGCCACCCACTCGTGGGGAATGTTGTCGAGCGCCCGCCGGTAATAGAGCGGGACGATCTCCTTCTCGAGCAGATCGTAGATCGCGGCGGCATCGGCGGCGTCGCGGTTCACCGGTGGGGAATGATCGCCAAACGCCCAGCCGTTGCGGCCATTGTAGCCTTCGATCCACCAACCGTCGAGGATGCTCAGGTTAAGCACCCCGGTCATTGCCGCCTTCATCCCGCTCGTCCCGCAAGCCTCCCAGGGAGGAAGGGGATTGTTGAGCCAGACGTCCACGCCGTGGACCATGTACTGGGCTGACTGTTCACCGTAGTCCTCGAGAAACGCGATCCGTCCCCCGAACGACGGGTCCTGCGCACACCGGTAGATGCTCTGGAGGATCCTCTTGCCCTCGGTATCATCGGGATGCGCCTTCCCCGCAAAGACAACCTGGACGGGCCTGAGGGGATTGTTGAGGAGCGCCTTAAGACGCTCGCGGTCATAAAAGATGAGATCGGCGCGCTTATAGGCCGAAAAACGCCGTGCAAAGCCGAGCGTGAGGACCGTCGGATCGAGCATCAGCCCCTCTGCGACCAGGTTAAGGGGATCGTCGAGCCCTTCCGCCCATTTCATCCGTTTTCTCTCCTTGATCCGGTTAAACAATTTGTTCTTGAGCCAGGTGTGCTGCTCCCAGAGCTCGCCGTCGGGGATCTCGTCGATCAACGCCCAGACCGCCGGGTTATCATGCTCCTGTTTCCAGTAGGGGCATGTTCCCCCGGTATACTTGCTGTAGAGCCTTTCCATTCTCGCATTGAGCCATGTGGGCAGGTGCACGCCGTTGGTGATGGAGTCGATGGGCACGAAGTCCTCGGGGATCTCGGGCCAGAGCTCCCGCCACATCTGGCGCGCCACCGAACCGTGTTTCTGACTGACCGCGTTGTGGTGGCCTGTCGCCCTCAGGGCGAACGCGGTCATATTGAAGCCCTCGTCACGGTACCCCGGGCGCTCCCCGAGTGCGAAAAAGTCCGCATTCCCCATGCCGACGGCCCGGAGGTAGGACCTGAAGTACGGTTCGATCAGGTCTGCCGGGAACGTGTCGATCGCCGCCGGAACCGGGGAATGGGTGGTAAACACCGTCCTGTTCCGCACCACCTTCATGGCCTCCTCCCTCTCCATCCCCGCCTCCCGCGCCTCCCTGATCAGCTCGAGCAGGGCGAATGCGGGGTGCCCTTCATTGAGGTGGATCGCGGAGACGGCGATCCCGAGGTGCCGGAGCACACGCCATCCTCCGATGCCGAGCACGATCTCCTGCCGCAGCCGCTGCTCCCGGTCACCGATATAGAGGCGGTGGGAGATCGTCCGGTACTCGGGACGATTGCGGTCGATATCGGTATCCAGCAGAAACAGCGGGACGCGCCCCACCTGTACCTTCCAGACGGCGACGTACATGGGGGGGTCGATGAGCGGGACCTGCACGACAACCTGGCTCCCGTCGCCGCCGAGCACGCGCGTGATGGGGGCGGCGTCGCGATCGATCAGCTCCTCGATGCTCTCCTGCCAGCCATCGGTGCTGATGTCCTGGTCGAGGTAGCCCTGCGCATACATGAACCCCACGCCGATGATGGGAACCCCGAGATCGCTGCACTCCTTGAGGTGGTCGCCCGCCAGAAAGCCCAGACCGCCGGCAAAAAACGGGAGCGAATGCTGGAGGCCATATTCGGCGGAGAAATATGCTATCGCAGAGGATTGCTCACCGCTGATCGCATCCCCGTACCACGATACACGGCTGTCCATGTAGCGCCTGAAACGGTCGATGATGATATCATAGCGGTGGAGGTATCCCGGATCCGCACAGGCCGCCTCGAGATACTCCGGGGGAATATGCTGCAGCATCTTGACCGGGTTATGGATGCTCTCCTTCCAGGCCTGCCGGTTGAGCTGCTTGAAAAGCATCTTCGCTGCAGGGTGCCAGCTCCACCAGAGGTTATAGGCGAGATCGACCAGCCCCGAAACCCTTTCCGGAATGTGGGCAAAGCGTTCCCTGTCTATCTCATGCACGGCAATCACCCGATTGCGAGAGCAATGGGCGGGTCTCCGATGATCACTGCTGTTCGCCGCCCCCGGATGACGACACAGAAGGCGCGGAAAGTCATTCCTGCACCGCCAACGAGAGCGGGGACCTCTGCCGCACGGATGCGCACCATACTTCTCCCCGCACTGGAAGTGGGTATCGCTGCATACATATAAAAATGGAGCACATCTATTCTTCTCGAATACTTCTCCGGGGACGAGACCATGGATGTTCTGCTCGTCGACGACGAACCGATGCTGCTCGATATCGGCGCACTCTTTCTTGAGCGGGAGGAAGGCATCCGGGTGTACACCGCATCATCGGCACAGGAAGGCCTCGAACTTCTCGAGCAAGGCACGTTTGACGTCGTGGTCTCCGATTTCCAGATGCCGGGCATGGACGGTATCGAATTCCTCAGGGAATTGAGAGAACGGGGAAGCGTCATACCGTTCATCATCTTCACCGGCAGGGGACGGGAGGACGTGGTGATCGATGCGCTGAACAGCGGAGCAAATTTTTATGTGCAGAAAGGCGGTGATGCCACCGCCCAGTTCACCGAACTTGCCCACAAGATCAGGCAGGCGGTCCGCCAGCGGGAAACGGAGAAATCGCTGGAAGAAGAAAGAAACCGTCTCGAACAGGTCTCGGAGAATATCGGCGCCTGCCTTGCCATCATCGACCCCAGGTTCCATGTACTCTGGACCAATAGGGTCACCAGGGAGATCTGCGGAGACACGGAGGGAGATCTCTGCTACCGCGCCCTTCACGGGCGGGACGATGAGTGCCCCGGATGCACCATCCGCCAGATCTTCGATAGCAAGGTCGAGCGATCCATCTTTGAGCGGGTATTCACGGGGGAAGCGGGAGAACAATACCATTTCGAAGTTATCGCCACGCCGCTCTAAGACGAGACGGGAGCGGTATACGCCGCCCTCGAGGTCGCCGTGCCCATCGACGAGATCAAGGAGGCGGAAGCGGCGCTCAGGGCAAGCGAAAAAGAGAAGAGGATTATTCTCGATTCGGTGCGGGAGAACATCACCTTCCAGGACACGAGCTTGCGCATCCTCTGGGCGAACAGGGCGGCAGCAGAATCCATCGCCATGAAGCCGGACGACATCGTGGGGCGCCACTGCTATGAGCTCTGGCACCAGCGCACCCTGCCATGCCCCGGGTGCCCCGTGGCGATGGCGATGACGACACAACAACCGCAGAGCGCAGATATGACCACACCCGACGGGAGGGCATGGTTTGTCAGCGGCTACCCGCTGCTCGATGAAGCGGGAGAGGTCGTGGGGGCGGTGGAGACAACCCTCGATATCACTGAGAGGCGACGGTCACGGGACCTGCTGCGGATGATCCAGTATTCCATCGACCGGTCGGGGGACCTGATTTTCTGGTTGGAAGAGGATGGGCGGTTCATCTACGTCAATGATGCCGCCTGCAGTCTCCTCGGGTTCTGCCGCGACGAGCTGGTGGGCATGCGGGTGCCGGACATCAGCCCGGAGCTCTCCCCTGCGGCATGGGAAGAGGCCTGGCGGAATATCACGCAGCAGAAGAGCGGGATTATTCGCACTGTTCATCGCACGAGGACCGGTGATGAGATCCCGGTGGAGATCAGGGGAACCATGGTCATGATCGGCGACCGACCCGTCGTCTGCGCCATCGCCCGCGATCTCAGGGAGCGCATCCAGGCGGAGGAGGCCGTACGGACGAGTGAGGAGATGTTCCGCATGATTGCCCAGCGCAGCTCGGACATGATCTACACCTGCTACCACGAGGGGGGGATCACCTACATCTCCCCCGCGGTGGAGCGTATCCTCGGCTATACACCGGATGAGCTGATCGGCAAAAAGTGCAGGGACTATCTCCTCGAATCGAGCCGCGATGCATGGCAGCGATGCTATGACGCCGTCGCACGCGGCGAAACGATCGAAGGCGAAATGATCGAATTCCGGCGCAAGGACGGGTCTGCCGCGGTGATCGAGGTCAGTGAATCCCCAATCGTCCTGCACGGCAAAGTCGTGGGCGTGCAGACCGTGGGACGGGACATCACGGAGCGGATCAAGGCAAAAAAAGCGCTCGAAGAGAGCGAACGCCGGTTCCGGACCCTGGTGGAGAGCGCCGAGGACGCCGTCGTGATCATCGACCGCGCAGGCCGGGTCACCTACCTCAACCCCTACGTGGGGCGGCTGCTGGGAAGGGATCGTGCATCCCTGCACGGCCGTAGCTTCGAAGGGCTGATCCCCGCCGAGGTGGTCGAACAGGCGAAAGATCTCTGCAAAAAGGTCTTCGATTCTGAAAATAAAGCCAGTATTGCCTTTTTTGACCCCCGGATCAATCGCTGGGCCGACGTGACTGTTGTGCCACTGCACAGGGAGGGGGGCCGGGTGACCACGCTCTGCGCCATCGCTCGCGACATGACCGAACAGAAGCAGCTGGGACAGGCGGTACTACGGGCGAACGAAAAACTGCAGCTGCTCTCCAGCATCACCCGGCACGACATCCTCAACCAGATCACGGCATTGCTGGCCTACGTCACCCTGCTCAAAGATGAGGTGCCGCAAAGTCCAGAAATTCAGCGGTATATCGACCTCATCGAGCAGCTCACCCACCGTATCGAAGGCCAGATCCAGTTCACCCGTGATTACGAGGACATGGGCGTCAAGCAGCCGGTATGGCAGAACGTCCAGCAGACGGTGGAGCAGGCGGGGGGAAGCCTCTCCCTCGGCCCCGTCGATCTCTCCATCGAGACCGGCACGCTGGAAGTGTTCGCCGATCCGATGCTGGAAAAGGTCTTTTTCAACCTGATCAGCAATTCGATCCAGCACGGGGAGAAGGTGACGGCGATCCGGGTTTCGGCCCGGGGGAGGGACGGCGGTGCCGTGATCCTCGTGGAGGACGACGGGAGGGGCGTTCCTGACGGGATGAAGGAGGAGATCTTCCGCAAGGGCGTCGGCAAACACAAAGGATACGGCCTCTTTCTGGCAAAGGAGATACTCTCCATCACCGGCATTTCCATACACGAATGCGGCAGGGAAGGAGAGGGAGCGCGCTTTGCGATCGTGGTTCCGGCAGGCATTGCCAGAACGCGTGCCCAAAACCCATGACTGTGCCCGGCGGGCAGCGGCGGGCGCGGATACTGCAACCCTTGCGGTGCACCCGGGTGTCAGGGCTTCAAGAAACAGCTTTTCCGCATGTTTTCGGCCATGAGATACACTTGCGGAGCCGGGACGGATGCCGGCCATTGCCGGGGTGGTGCTCACGCCCCGGCATGCAAACGATGACCGGCATTTTCCCTGCAGTCATGGGCCGACCGGACCGCACGGTCAGGGACTTTCCCGCGCTTTCAGGGCAGCAACGACCTGCGCGTGCCCGCGGCTTGCAACGTCGCGGACACGCTGATCGGTGTCCCGGAACTTCAGCTGTGCCAGCTTCTCTGCCGCCTCTGGACTGCAGAGCGTGCAGAGGGCTTCGGTTGCCATCCTGCGCGCGTACTGGTCTTCGCCTTCGAGCAGGCCGAAGAGGCCTTTCAGGTCACCCTCCTGGCGCATCTGATCAATATCTCCATATGCCATCCCATGCACCTCACGGGTGCCATCAACTCCTTTCTATAATAATCTACCTATGGCTACCGGAACCCATCCCGGTCCCCGGAGCAGCGGGGTATCCTCCCGGACAAGGCCGATTTGAGAACCTCTGCTCTCAGATAGTCCGAGAAAAAACAAGAAGGAATTTATCAGGGGAAAATTCACCCCCATATATGCATACACGCCCCGCTGTCCCGCTCTTTTCGGTCGTCCTCGCCGTGACGCTGCTCATCGCTCCCGCGTCGGCGGATACCTACGTTCTCGAGTCGTCGTTCGCGGGATCCGGCACCGCCGGGGGAGAATTCGACAGGCCCTACGGCATCGTGGTGAACGAGTCCGGCTTTGTCTACGTGGCCGATACCTACAACCACCGCATCCAGGTCTTTTCGGCAGACGGCACCTACGTCACCAGCTGGGGATCGTTCGGATCAGGAGACGACCAGTTCATGTTCCCTTATGCCGTGGCGGTGAACGGCAGCGGCGCGGTGCACGTCGCCGACAACCAGAATAAAAAACTCAAACTATTCACCCCCTCGGGAGTGCATCTCGCCACCCACCCCTTTCCCGGGGATGGAAAGGGTATCGCGGTGGACGAGGGCTCACGGACCTTCTGCACCGACTGGGCTTTGGACCGGATTAGCGTCTACAATACCACGTATGCGCTGGAAGGCACCATAGGGAGTGCCGGCAGCGGCACCGGTCAGTTCTGGAATCCCACCGGCATCGCGGCGACGGCAGGCGAGGTGTTCGTCGCGGACACGAATAACCACCGCATCCAGGTCTTTTCGGCGGCCGGCACGTTTCTCCGGAAATGGCCCTCTGACATCATCTCCGGCACTGCCGAGGGCGACTTCGACCACCCCTACGCTGTGGCGATCAACAGGTCGGGCTTTCTCTTCGTCACCGACAGGGACAACGACCGCGTGGAGATCTTTTCGCAGGCGGGCGATTTTGTGGCGGCATTTGCCTGCACCGATCCCTGCGGGATCGCCATTGGCGCCGAAAACCGCGTCTACGTGACCTCGGCGGGCGGCGACTGCGTGTACGTCTACCGGATACCGCCCGCCCCGGCCGTGACCGGGATCACCCCCTCCTCGGCGACGCGCGGGTCCTCCTGCGTGAACGCTACCGTGAACGGCAGCGATTTCCGGAACAATCCCACAGTCAGCCTGCAACAGGGCGCAACCATTATCCCGGGGGGCAATGCCACCCGCCTCTCGGCGGAGACCATCACCTGCACCTTCAACCTCTCATCCGCGGACGCCGGCACGTGGGATGTGCGGGTGATCAACGGCGACGGGAAGGAGGGGGTGCTCGTCGACGGCTTTGCCGTGACCCACGAACCGCCGCATATCACCGCAATTTGGCCCGATGAGGGAGTCTCGGGCACCGTACTGGCCGTGGTGCGGATCACGGGGTCCGGGTTCCTCCCCGCACCGCAGGTCATATGCCGCCGGGCCGGCACCCCCGACCTCTGCGCCGGCGACGTAGTGTACATCAACGGCACCCATATCACCTGCTCCCTTGACCTCGGGGGCACCGTCCCCGGCGCTAGGGACGTGACCCTCAGGAACACCGACGGCCAGGAAGCCACGCTCGCCGCCGGGTTCACGGTCATTGCGCCGGCAACTCCCGCGCCCACGACACCGCCCACGCCCGACCCGACACCTGAGCCTGCCCCGGCTCCCCGGGCCCCGCTGTCCGGCGAGGGAGGGGCTTCCTCCACCGCAGCGGCGTATGCCGCGGACCTCGTGCCGGGGGAGAACCGCACGCTGGCGCTCAGGTCGGGAGCCCTGCAGGCGGTGACCATCAGGGTCACGGCACCGGTCGATTCCGTGCTGGTGACGGCGAACGAGTGCAGGATCCCCGCACCGCTCGATTCCCCGGACGCCACCCTCTACGCGTGCACTGCGGTGACATTCTACCGGATCGGCGAAGACGAAATTGAAACCGTTTCTTTCATCTTTGCACTCCCGGCACCATGGCTGGCAGGTAAGGGGATCTCCCCGGCAGGTGTGGACATGCTCCGCTTCCACGACGGCGCCTGGGAGGAGCTGCCCGTATCGTTTGCCGGGAAGCGAGATGGCATGGTCTGGTTCCGGGTGGAAAGCCCGGGTTCTTCCATTATCGCCGCCGCCTGCATGCAGGATCCCCCGTCCCGGGAGAATAGCGGAGAGGGACGAGAGGCCGCCATCACCCCCGCACCGGCCCCGTCCCCCGTTCCCTCACGGGCGCCGGCACCCCCCGAACAGCCCGATTCATCCGATCCCCCGGCACAACAAAGCCCGCTCACCGCCGCACCGCTCCTCTCGCTCCCCCTTGTCCTGCTGCTGCGCAGGCGGCCCTGAACCACCTCCCGGCAGTACCGTCACCCGGAAAAGCATTTTATATCCCCCCTGCGGATACCCCTCACGGAGGAATACAATGACGTTTAATGTCCTGATCCGGTGCTGTGCAGCGATTCTCCTCGTTCTCACCGCCTGTGCCTGCGGCTGTACGGTGCCTGACGGGCGCGACCCTGTCTATGCGCCCACGCCCGAGGGTACCCCCACCCCGCCGCATGTCATGGAGCTATCCGGCACCACATGGCACCTGATCTCGTACCGCAACGGTACGGGTGCGGGCCAGCCGGTACTCGAGGGGACCGATATCACCGCGGTATTCAATGATTCACCGGGAGAAGTCTCCGGAAATGCCGGCTGCAACCACTACACGGCGCGCTATACCGTCGACGGCAGCTCCCTCCGGGTCACCGAGCTGGCATGGACGGAGATATACTGTCTCGATCCGCCCGGCGTGATGCGCCAGGAGATCGAGTTTCTTACCGCGCTGGAGCGTGCGGCCGCCTACTCCTTCGCTGCCCAGCAGCTCTATGTGAAGGACGACGAGGGGGAGGTGCTGCTCATATTCGAGGCGGGGGAGGCGCCCGGCGGGCAGCCGGACCTGAACGGCACCGCATGGCATCTGGTCTCCCTTGCAACCGCTCCCGGCGAGATCCGCCCGGTGCTCGAGGGAACGAGCATCACCGCGGTCTTCGGTGACGACGGCACCCTCGAGGGGTCGGCAGGCTGTAACCGGTACGCCACGGACTTCACGCAGGAAGGGAATGCGATCCGCACCGGCCACGTCGCCACCACCTTGATGTACTGTGCCGGGCCTGCGGGGGTCATGGAGCAGGAATCGGCCTTCCTTGCGGCGCTCGCGTGCGCAGCGACGGCAGAAATCGATGGAGGGAGGCTTGTTTTGAAAAATGCCGCAGGAGAACCGGTCCTCATCTTCGAGGAGGGGGCGTGATGGGGCTCCGCCCCTTGTGTTAAACGATCTCGACGGTGAGGGTGAAACGCTCATCCGATTCCGTCGGCTCCTCCCAGGGCCGGGCATAGACGCCCTCGATCCGGTACGTGCCCGGTTGGTCCCCGTGGAAGGTCCATGTGTGCATGCCGGGTGCCCCCACGAGCCCTTCGTCGCCGGGAGCGGGATCGTAGCGATCGCTGTCCAGGACCAATCCTTCGGTCGTGTTCAATGTCCATGCATACCCGGTGGACGGGTTTTCCTCGAGGCGGACGGCAAACACCCGGCCCGTCTCAAACGACACCGTCTCTCCGTCATCAGCTTCGGTGAGGACGGCCATGTCACCCTCCCCGGCGGACCCATCGAGCGGGGGTGCTCCTCCGGGGTGCGCCTCATAGTACGCCTCCCAGGCGTCCCGTTCGGTGCCGTCGGGGAAGATGCACACGCCATACTGGTTGCCATCCGCGTCGGTCCGTATCTCGTGGCGGTAGCCCATCTCCACGCACCAGACGGCGGCGGGGTTGGCGAGGCCTGCCTCGCCTCCACTCTCCGCGATCTCTTTTCCCGGGGCGTAGACCACCCATAGCGCCGCGGCGAGAAGGCAGATTGCTGCCAGTGCGGCAATGGCGTACATCACAATCCTGTTCACAGTATTCACCGTTTGATAGTAGCGCACCCGCACAGATAAACCATGCCCTGACTTCGAATAAAATCGAAGTTATTCTGCTATCTTTTCAAGATTTACGCGTATTTACAGCGGTTTCATCCCGGGAGTGTCCCGCATGCCCGCACGACGCGCAAGCCTCCTCCCGCTCCTGCATCCCGCCGGCTTCTGCGGGGGGGTGCCCCCGGCACCCACGGCAGAGGGGGGATGGCGCTCGCGTACCCGGTACATGGAAGCGCGCTGAGGCCCGTAGTGCGCTGCTGCGACAGGCGTAGTTGATGCCGGTGACCCAAACTTAATTGATAATGGGTTACGATATAGATAGGAACGAGGAACGTAAATGGAAAATCCCAAACTCTATGTCGGCAATCTGACATACTCTGTAGATGAAGCTCAATTAAAAGAGTTATTTTCAAGTTACGGCGATGTCAAAGACGTTCGTGTCATCGAGCGCAAAGGATTCGGTTTCGTTGAATTTGAAACCGTTGAAGAAGCAGAAAAAGCAATGGAAGCGTTGAACGGAACCGAATTTGCTGGCCGGACACTGCGGATCGACGAAGCTCGCCCGCCCCGGCCCCGCAGGGACTTCAACAGCAGCAGGAGATTCTACTAAATCTCCTTTTTCCCTCGTATAAGCAAGCGAACCTCTTTGTTATCCTGATATCCACGCACCACCGCCCCGCCAGGAGCGGATGCGGTGCTTGCCTGCAACGCTCAGTCCACTTCGTCGTCGAACGAAAAGATATCCTCGATACCTGCATCCAGCGCCTGTGCGACGTGGTGGGCGAGCCGCAACGAAGGGTTGTAGGTGCCCTTCTCCAGAAAGACGATCGTCTCCCTGCGCACCCCGACCAGTATGGCAAGCTCAGCCTGCGTCAGGTTCTTTCTCGCCCGAAACTCCCTGATACGCGTCTTCATCCGGGCACCTCAGGGGAGGCTGGTCACGATCCGCTCCGTGTTCAAACATCTCCCCGCCGCCCACACGCCTCCCAGTGCGGCATGCCCCGCCAGGAAGGATGCGCCCGCCACCGGCCAGGTGATGCCCGCCTCCGGATTGACCAGCTGCTGGGTCAGGGTGAGCAGAAAGATGAGGACAAAGATCACCGCGACATTGACGATCTGGATCTGGTGCATGCCCAGGATGAACTGGGCCAGGCCCAGCAGGCCCGTTCCCGCAACGATGAACAGGGGCACCGCCACCGCAAGGTGGACGATGACCGGCGCCGAAGGGAGCAGGAGCACTCCGTCGCTGCCGCGGGAAAACCCGACGATGAGGATGGCGGCACCCATGGCCATCGCCCACGCGAGGAGGGTGACGCCCAGCACTTTGCCGGCCCAGAGCTGGCGTACGGTGAGGGGGGTGCAGAGGAGGGTCTCGATGACGCCCTGCTGCTTCTCGCGCAAAAAGATCTGGGACGCGAAGATATAGCCTGCAAAGAGCCCGATCACCGGAACCATCGAAAACAGGAGCTGGTCGAGGATGGCGAGACCTCCGCCGTCCATGGTAACCGCTGGTGCGGCGGTAAACGCGAAGAATATCGCCAGGAATGCCGTGGATAGCATGGACATCCTGCTGTGGAGGAGCTGGGCAATCTCCTTGCGTGCCACCGTGAGCATCGGGTTCATGCTGATCCCTCCGTGGGTCCCACCGCATCGAGATAGATCTCCTCGAGAGATCGGCGGGTTTTTCTTGCTTCTTCGATGAGGATGCCCTCCCTGACCAGCCGGGCGAGCACCTCCGCCGGAGCGGCGCCCTCCGGGAGCACGGTGGTGATCACGCCGTCCGCGATCCGGTAGTCGCGCACCTCCTCCATGGCGGCGAGAATACCCTCTGCGCGGGAGGCGTCCCCGGCATCCGCGAGGGTGAGGGTGAAATGCACCCCGCCCCGGTTCTCAACAAGCGCGGCGACCCGGTCATAGGCCCGTATCCGGCCTCGATCCAGGATGGCCACCGTATCGCAGACCCGTTGCACCTCATCCAGGTTATGCGAATTGAGAAAGACGGTGACCGATTCATGCCGTGACACCTCGATGATGAGTTCCCTGACCATCCGCTGGGCTTCCGGGTCAAGCCCCGACGAGGGCTCGTCCAGAAACAGGATCTCCGGTTCATGGAGGAGCGCCCGGCCCAGGCCGAGCTTGCGTTTCATGCCTGTCGAGAAGGTGCCGACCGCCGAACCGGCGCGCTCTTCGAGCCCGGTGAGGACGAGGATATCGCTGATCCGCTGCGCGAGATCGGGAACACCGTAAAGGCGTCCGTAGTAGTCAAGGTTCTCGCGGGCGGAGAGCTGGTCGAAGAGCCCGTTGCCCTCGAGCAGGACGCCGACGCGCCGGCGGAGGTCATCCCGGTCGGCGAGCCGATCCCCGAAGACGAGCGCCTCGCCATCGTCTGGTTCGAGCAGGCCAAGGAGCAGGCGCAGCGTGGTGGTCTTGCCCGCGCCGTTGGGGCCCAGGAACCCGAAGACCTCTCCTTTCTTCACGCCGAAGCTGACGCCGTCCAGCACCGTCCGTCCCCCGAAGGCTTTGCCGAGAGACGACGTCTCCATAACGTTCACGCAACATCCCCCCTGCGGAAGCGGTAGCTCTGGAAGAGTTTCGCAGAAAGGCCCATCAGCAGGATGAATACCACCGAGAGCGTCCCCGCATCGGGCGAGGCGGTCCCGAGGTGGTCGAGCCAGAAGACCGCAAACATTGCCAGGAATGTCAAAAACCACGAGTAGGAGAGGCCCCAGGCGCCGATCCGTTTCGTCCGCTCGTCCTGCATGGAGTGCGACTCGCCCTTCAAGAGCCGGGCGCCGGCGAGGAGCATCATGACAAACCCCGTGGCGATCGCGGAGCCGGCGATGGTGCCGAGCGCGCCGGCAGGCATGGTGAGCGACTGGAAGAGCCCGGTTGCGAGGAGGGCCGCGCCGAAGAAGAACATGGCGGTCATCCACCAGCGGCTTTTGTGCAATTGTTTCTGTGCTGCTGCCATCGTTCATCGCAGTCCTGTGAGAAATTGCTCACACTATGTTAGAAAGATTTCACATGCCGATAGATAAATCTCACCCGGGAGTTCGCCGGCAGGACCGCACGAAGCGATGTTTCGCCCAGGCACCGGATTCGCCACCTTCGCCGCACAAAGATTCTTATTGTACTTCCATATACTCCCCTTATTTCTCTGGAAGGGGAGATGGTGAGCGCTCCTGCTCACCCGTTGCGGGACTGGGTCTCCTTCACGCCATATTCGAAATTCCGTTGCAAATTCGCTCCCGGTCCCGTTGAGACGGAGGTTGGTGAGAAATGGTGGATATCGAGGATATCCCGGCAGAAGCGAGATGGAACATCGCAGCGAGAGCAGCAAATGATATGATCTTCGGCTACCGCCGTGCATTCAAGGAGGCAACGAAAGGCGCCTATGAAGACGAACTGAACGAAGCCATCGCCGCCCTCTGGGGGCAGGCCGGAAAGCAGCAGACCGTGGTTGCGGATGCATTCGACCTCCCCCGGGGCACCGCGCCAGAGGTCGCCGAAACCTTCGTGGCGATTTCCAAATTATTCCTGGGCCCTGAACTTGCCGGCGGCGGTGTCGAGCCCGGGGAGGGGGATGGCGCCGTGATCATCACCACAGCATGTCCGATGGCCTCGCGTGCACAGCAGATCGGGCTCGATGGGAGGGTCGTGTGCAACGCGTGCAGGGCCTACACCACTGCGGCAATAGAGAGCCTCAATCCCGACTACGACGTGCGCACCGCCAGGGGCATCTGCATGGGCGGCGATATGTGCGAGATGCGCATAAAACGCCGGCAATAGCCGGATTATTCCCCGATTCTGCCCTGCGGGTCAGGCACGAAGACAGGCCGGGCACCCGTCTCCGCCTGGCCCGGTGAGGGCTCATTCTTCCGCGAGAAGACGGGCCATCGCCTGTGCGTTGTCGAGCATGGCGTGGTCGTTGTTGAAAAAGACATGCACCCGTTTTGGATCTCCCGAGCGGACGATGGATGCCGTCTCCTCCAGCTCTTCCCCGGAGTAGTTGTAGCTGTACCATTCGCCCCGTCCGTGCATCCGCAGGTAGATGAGGGGGCCCGCAAAGATGCGGTTCTGGAAATCCGGGGAGTCGACCGAGACCAGCACGGCATGATCCTTGATCATGGCGCAGAGATCATCGTCGCCGACGAGATCGGGGTTGCGCACCTCCACGGCACAGCGGTCGCCGAGATCCGCCTCGTCGGCGAAGGTGATGAGCCTCTCTTGGTCGTCGAACCGCGGCGGCGCCTGGAAGAGGTAGAAGGCGATGCGGTCGTCCAGCGGAGCAAAGGCATCCCTGAACCTCTCCCAGACCGAAAACCCCTCCTCGTTGAAGAGGTGGGCGTGGGTGACCGAGCGGTGCACCTTCACCGACCAGGAGAGGTCGGCCCCCTTCTCCGCCCACGATCGGACCTGGTCAGGAGAGGGGAACCGGTAGAAGCTGGCGTTCAACTCCACCGCATGCAGGCCGGCATGCGCACAAAACCAGTCCAGCGACTTCTCCCGGTTCCACGCGTAGTACCATCCGCTCGTACCCACATAGACCTCCATACCTTCATTCCTCCCCGGCCCCATCGACGAAGGGGCCGCACAGGAGCCCTCCGGGCATTAGAGGATCGCTTCGAGAACCTCCGCGGCATCCCTGATGACCCCGGCACAGACAGTCTCGAAGAGATCCTGCTCTTTGATGAGGACGTACATCTCGGGGTCGCCAATAGCATAGCCCAGCAGGGCCCTGCACTCAATCGACGGCCGTCGCTCGCCGAAAAGGCGGAAAAATTCCCGCACAAGTGCGTAGGCCCGCTGTTTTCCCTCGCCGGCATCCTCGATCGCGCGGGTGGACAGCCCGATCACCATCACCGCACCGCTCACCGCCCCGCAGACGCCCCCGGTGCGGCCCATCCCGCCGCCGAACCCCCGGGCAACCAGCGCCGCCGTCGTCTCATCCATCCCGTAATCCGCCGCAAATGCCGTCAGCACCGCCTGGGAGCAGTTGCAGCCCTGCCGGAAATTCTCCACCGCGCGATCAGCACGTGCCATGACGCTCCATGACCGGCAGACGCCAAAATGGTATCGCCACTGCATGCCTATATAGCGGGGGCGCATACCATACCGGTACCATGCGCACCACGGGGGGACGTCACGGAGGAGGAGGCTGCAATGGTCGCGGCCGGGCATGATCGGGAACCCCTCCCCTGGCTGATCCTCCACCGGATCATCGGCATCGCCGTCTTCCTCATCGTGGTCGTGGTGCTGAACTGGCTTGCCGGCACCACGGAGATCGCACCGGTGCGCACCATCGCCGCATTTCTCACCGACAACGTCTGGCTGGTCCTCCTCTTCTCGCTCATCTTTCTCGTCGCAGATATCCTCGCGGCATTCCCTTTTCCGGTCAATATCGCCGCCCCCTTCCTCAATGCGGGCGGGGCGGTGCTCCTGGTGGAGTTCCTGATCCGCATCTTTCTACTGGTGGATACAATCATCGGGATAACGGTATTTTCGATATTTGCGGTGGTTGCACCATTCCTCAAAGCAGTCGTCTTTGTGGTGGTGGTGATTACCGGGCTCGCCGGCATCGTCCGGCCCGGCAGAATGCGGGGGTGAGCGCCACACTGCATGGCGCCGGGGCAGATTGCCGACGGGGGCGCTCCGGCGGCAGAGGCACCATCAGTCGTGGATCAGGAGAGGTACGGCCAGAACCGCCAGAGAAACCAGGCCAGCAGGAGGGAGAACGCAAGGGCGCCGGCAAGTTCTTCGGCCCTGATGTCAGGAACGCTCCGCTTCATCCGCATCTTTCAAAAAGAAGGTTTCAGCGCTGCAGGTTCATGCAGGCAACGAGCACCCGGGAGTAGGTGCTCTTCATCTGCACCATGACCTCCTGCCTGCAGCTGAGGGCGGGATAGGCGGCGAGAGAGACCAGCACCCCGGCGTGCAGCACGGCGTTGAAGGGGATTGCAAGGGCAAGGAGTTCCAGTGCGGCGATCGAGACTGCCATCATGCTGCCGAGAAGGATCCCGCCCATCCGGTGCCCGAGCCGCACCACCGTGGTCGTCGCCGAATCCCTGTCCTCCCAGTAATCGCATATCTGGTGGGCGATCAACGCTTCGAAGCACACCAGCGTCCCGATCAGGGCGCAGCCCACCAGGAGGGGATCGGGAGATGCGAGCGTTCCCCCGGCGAGGGCGTAGCCGGCGAGTACGGGCAGGCCGCCGAACATCAGCCCGTGGGTGAGGATATCGACCAGAAAACGGTCCTTGAACCGGAATGGCGCGGCCGAATAGAGGGTGAGCGCCCCGATGCAGAGCAGGCAGCACACGAGGCCGGAGAGGCTCATTGCAGCGGCGATGCAGAGGGAGAGGGACACCAGCACGCCCATGAGGACGAGGGTGCCTTTTTTGCTCACCTTCCCGCTGACGAGAGGATTGGTGTTCTTTTCGACCTTTCCTGCATGGCTGCGGTCGATCTCCACATCATAGTAGTTGTTGACCACAAAGCCGTATCCGGTAATGCACATAAAAATGACCAGAACGGGGAGAAGCTCCGGAGCAATCCCGCAGGCGCAGAGCGCCCCGGCGAGGGGGAAGATCGGATAGAACCGTATCCAGTCCCCTATTCTCAGCATTTTGATATATGCCGCAGCATTATCCATTACAGATCCATTCCACCTCTGAACATATAGCATCCGCTCATTTGAATAGAGCGCATGCAGGGGCGGATATATTACCATCAATGCTTCAAGATGCTCGATACAGTATGCAGTCCCCACCCGCCGGTGATGGGGAGCACCACACAAAAAATCCTCCTGCAGTCCTGAAATTCGTAATACAGACACTTCGTGGGCATACAGGCTGCCGCCGTATCCCCTCCGCCGGGGCAGCAACCTTTATTACAATCCTTTCCGTATGACATCGATTGTATGATTAAGGTCGCAGTAAACGGGTACGGCACCATCGGCAAGCGCGTCGCCGATGCAGTCGCCGCACAGCCCGACATGGAAGTGATCGGCGTCTCCAAGACACGACCCAGTGCGGAGGCCTACATCGCCAACAGGCGGGGCTATCCCCTCTACATCGCGGATATCCAGAACAAACCTGCATTCGATCGCGCAGGCATCGACGTGGCCGGCGACGTGGAGGAGATGCTCAAGCACGCCGATATCGTGGTGGATGCCACGCCCGGCGGCGTGGGCGCCAAGAACAAGGCGCTCTACCAGCTCTTCAACCTCAAGGCCGTCTGGCAGGGAGGCGAAAAGCACGAGGTTGCGGATTTCTCCTTCAACGCTTCCTGCAACTATGCAGACGCCCTCAACCGCCAGTTCGCACGGGTGGTCTCCTGCAACACCACCGGGCTCTGCCGCATCGTCAATGCTGTTGATGAAAAGTACGGGGCGCGGAAAGTACGGGCCACCATGGTGCGCCGCGGCTCCGACCCCGGTGCGATCAAGAAAGGCCCGATAGACGCAGTGGTGCTCAACCCGCCGACCATTCCAAGCCACCACGGGCCCGATGTCCAGACGGTCCTCCCCCACATCGATATCGTCACCCTTGCCATGATCGTCCCCACCACGTTCATGCACATGCACGTGATCCACATCGACCTCGAAAAAGCGGCCACCCGGGAGGGCGTGCTCTCCCTCATCGAGGAACACCCCCGCATGGGGCTGGTGCGGAAGGGCACCGGAATTACCAGCACGGCAGAACTCAAAGAATATGCGCTGGACATGGGCCGTCCACGGGCCGATCTCTGGGAGAACGCCGTCTACGAGGAATCGGTCTCCGTGGTCAACGACACTGAACTCTACCTCTTCCAGGCCATCCACCAGGAAGCGGACGTGGTGGTCGAAAACATCGACGCCATCCGCGCCCTTACGGGCACCGTGGAGGATGCGGCGGTATCCATCCGAATGACCAACGAAGCGCTCGGCTTCACGGCGATATAGGATTGTTCATCTCAGGAAGTCCTGTCTGAAGGCGGATCGAATCATCCGCTTCAGTCTCCGGACCACGATCATTCTTTTATCCGAAAAGGCGGTAAAAAGAGGCCAGTCTCTGGATCGGACGTGATTTTACCAGGTATGGTTCGCAGATTGCAAGGAACGATCCAGGGATTGTATGCGCCAGAAGGAAACAGACTGCATGAGTCCCGAATCCTCCCCCTAACGTGAAGATAGACCTTAAATTATTGGTAAAATTACCATATCCCTGGATAATTTAATATATGCAAACTACGTTTATTGCTATTGAGGCATCCGCTTATGCTTGAGATGATTTGGGGATTACTGGTGTTGGTATCTGTTATCTGGGTGATTTATGATGTTCTCACCCAGAACAAAGGGCTTACCACAGGATGGAAAATTATCTGGATCGTCGTTGCCTTGGTCTTTGGCATTCTCGGCGCAATTGCGTATTATTTCCTCGGGAGAAAAAAATAATCCCGATTCACTTCTTGTCACAAATCGCAAGCAATCATTTGAATTTCGGTTTTCTGGTTCCCGGTGCGAACGCCGTTCTCCCGGACCTTCCACTATCGCTCGAGAACCAGAATGGCGGTCATTCCGCAAAGCAATTCAAAGACCCTGACAGGCCTGTCGCACTACGACCACACCACAGCAACGCCCGATTGGGGAGATTCTATCCATGAACAGACGGGAATACCATGGCTCTCTCAAATCATCGAATGGTATCCAAATCGACTCCTCCTTCCCCGAGAGCAACCATTAATGCGGCACACATCCAACGAATTGCAGCATGGATGATTACGAACTTGCGACGAGAAATACGGTCGAAGTCATCACCGACGACGAACTGCAGGCACTCATCCCCCGGCAGAACAAAAGGGTCTATGCAGGGTACGAGCCGAGCGGGGAGATCCACCTCGGGCACCTGGTGACCATCAACAAACTCATGGACCTGCGGGATGCGGGCTTCCATGTCGTGGTGCTCCTCGCCGATCTGCATGCGTTCCTCAACAGAAAGGGCACGATGGAGGAGGTGCGCGAGCTCGCCGACTACAACAGGCGCTGTTTTGAGGCGGTGGGCCTGACCGACGTCGAGTTCGTGCTCGGCTCCGACGTGCAGCTGAATGCCGACTACGAGCTGCGGGTGCTCGAGCTCTCCCAGCAGATCACCCTCAACCGGGCGCGGCGCAGCATGGACGAGGTGGGACGGCAGATGGAGGCGCCCTCCGTCTCGCAGATGATCTATCCCATCATGCAGATGGTGGACATCGCCACCCTCGGGGTGGATGCCGCGGTCGGCGGGATCGACCAGCGCAAGATCCACATGCTCGCCCGGGAATACCTCCCCTCCCTCGGGATGCCCGCACCGGTCTGCATCCATACCCCCATCCTCAACGGTCTGGACGGCACGAAGATGTCCTCATCGGCAGGCAACTATATTTCCATCGCCGATACAGAGGACGTCATAAGGAAAAAGATCAAAAAAGCGTTCTGCCCGCCCGAGCGGGAGAACAACCCGGTGCTGCAGCTCGTGCAGTACCACGTCTTCCCCCGCCTCGGCACCCTTTCATTGCGGCGCCAGGAGAAATTCGGCGGGGACCGCGACTTTGCCGCCTATGAGGCGCTCGAGCAGGCATATGCCGCCGGAGAGGTGCACCCGGTGGACCTCAAGAACGCAGCCGCCGAGGGGCTTATCGAGATCCTCGCCGACGCATGCGCCTATATGAACGAATAGAGGGACACCGTGAGCCTTGATTCATTGCAGGATAAATTCGACCGCGAAGTCGAGAAGATGGGCGTCCGGATCAGGGACGCCAACCAGATGAAGGTGCTGAACAACGTCTTCGACGAGGTCACACTGCTCGCCCTCTACCGCCTGGTCCATAAAAAGTATATCTCGGTCATCGGGGGGTCCATCTCCACCGGCAAGGAAGCCAATGTCTTCTACGGGGAGAAGGACGGGGCGGCCATCGCCATCAAGATCTACCGTATACGGTCGGCGAACTTCAAGGGGATGAGCGAGTACATCGTGGGCGACCCCCGCTTCGCCTCCATCAGGAAATCCAGGAAAGATCTCGTCTTTGCCTGGACCAAAAAGGAGTTCTCCAACATCTCGCGGGCGCGGGACGCCGGCATCCCCGTACCCGAACCGATCGCCTTCGACCGCAACATCCTGCTCATGGAATTTCTGGGCGAAGAGGAGCGACCTTACCCGCAGCTGCGCTTCGCAGAGCTCGACGACCCCGTCGAATGCTACGCACGGATCCTCGGCTACATGGATACGCTCTTCAACGCGGCCGGGCTCATCCACGCCGACCTCTCGGAGTTCAATATCCTCTATCATGAAAAGCCCTATCTCATCGATATGGGCCAGGCGGTCACCCCCGACCACCCGCGGGCACTGGCCTTCCTGGTCCGGGACATCAAAAACATCAACCGGTTTTTTGCCAGACACTGTGCTGTGCGTGACGAGAAGGAGATATTTCAGGAGATCGTCGGGCCGGGACGGTTCGAACCATGACACCAGGACGGAGCACACCATGACGACCAGACAGGAAGTAAAGGTCACCGCAAGCCGTATTGCGGTGATTATCGGAAAAGGCGGCGCAACAAAACGGCTGATCGAGGAGAAGACGGACACGGGGCTCGCCATCGACAGTTCGGAGGGGACCGTGACCGTGGAAGGGGAGGACGCCCTTGCGGTGCTCAGGACCGTCGAGATCATCAAAGCAATCAACCGCGGGTTCTCCCCTGAGCGGGCATTTCTGCTGCTCGAGGACGAGGACATGCTCCTGGAGATCATCGATCTCTCGGGTGTATGCACCACCACCAAGCAGATGGAGCGGATCCGCGGGCGGATCATCGGCAAAGGCGGCAAGGCCCGCGCCCAGATCGAGGACATGACCGGGGTGGCGGTCTCCGTCCACGGCAAAACCATCGCCCTGATCGGGATGCCCGAGCAGCTGAAGGTGGCGCGGGCCGCCGTGGACATGCTGCTCGAAGGACTGCCCCATGAGACGGTCTTTTCGTTTCTGGATAGAAAAAAGAAAGAAGCGAAAACAGACATCCTCGAATACTACTACTGACTGCCGGTGCAAAAAGCGGGATAATCCCGCATAACAGCATTCCGGCAAAGGGAACGTTGCAACTGGACGGCGAAACGGATCTGTAAGCGCTGTTTTCAAATGCGCGCGATGAAACCGCATTGTGCAGTGGAATTAAAGGGTTTTGGATGAAAATCGAGTCATTGCCGGTACCGGGCCACCTGGTGCAGCAGTACAGCGAACGGGGGATCACCGAACTCTACCCCCCGCAGGAGGAGTGCATCGGGGCGGGGCTTTTTTCGGGTGCCAACCTTCTTATCGCCATCCCCACCGCGAGCGGAAAGACCCTCATCGCCGAAATGGCCATGCACCACCATATCGCCGGCGGGGGACGGTGCCTCTACATCGTCCCCCTGAAAGCGCTCGCCAGCGAAAAATACGATGATTTTAATGGAAAGCAGGCGTCGGTGGGGATCGCCACCGGCGACTACGACCGGCGGGACGAGTACCTGGGACGCAACGACATCATCATCGCCACCAGCGAAAAGGTGGATTCCCTGCTGCGCAATGCCACGCACTGGCTGCGGGAGATCTCCCTGCTCGTGGTCGACGAGGTGCACCTGATCGATTCCGAGGACCGCGGGGCGACCCTTGAGATGGTAATCATCAAACTGCGCACCCTCAACCCCGCCATGCAGACAGTCGCCCTCTCCGCCACCATCGGCAACCCCGAAGAGCTCGCCGCCTGGCTGGATGCGGAATTGATCACCTCGGAATGGCGCCCCGTCGACCTGCGCGAGGGGGTCTGCTACCGGGGCACCGTGCACTTCGCCGACGGCGAAAAAGCGATCGCCACCCCCTCCAGGTACGAGGACATCAACCTCTGCCTGGACACCATCGCCGAAGGGGGACAGTGCCTCGTCTTCGTCAGCTCCCGCAAGAACGCTGAGGGGTTTGCCAAACGCGCGGCATCGGCGTTGACCATTGACGACCCGGTGCTCGCTGCGCTGGGCCGAGAGCTCGAGGCGGCGGCCGAAACGGACATGGGCACGGTGCTCGCCGCCTGCGTGGCGAAAGGGGCGGCGTTCCACCATGCCGGCCTCTCGAAAAAGCAGCGCCATATCGTGGAGCGGGGATTCCGGGAGAACCGGATCAAGGTGATCTCCTCCACGCCCACCCTGGCAGCAGGCCTCAACCTCCCCGCCCGACGGGTGGTGGTGCGCGACTATCTCCGCTTCCAGGGCGGCGAGGGCATGCGGCCCATCCCGGTGCGAGAGTACCGGCAGATGGCGGGCCGCGCAGGAAGGCCCCACCTTGACCCCTACGGCGAAGCGGTGCTCATCGCAAAGGAACGCGGGGCGGTCGACGACCTGTTCGCCGCCTATATCGAGGCGCCGGCGGAGGGGATCCACTCGAAGTGCGCCTCGGAATCGGCGCTCACCACCCACATCCTCTCCCTGATCGCCACCGGGTTCGTCTCGTCGAGCGAAGACCTGATCGGGTTTCTGGAAAAGACATTCTACGTGCACCAGAAAAAGAACAGCCGCCATCTCTCGAGGATCGTCGAATCCGTAACCGCGTTCCTCCACGGCGCCGAGATGATCACCGATGTGGGCGGGCTGCTGCACGCAACGTCCTACGGCACCCTTGTCTCCCGCCTCTACATCGACCCCCGCGGGGCGGAGATGATCAGCGACGCCTTGCGGTCCCACGAGCGCTGGTCCGAAATTGGCCTGCTCCAGCTGCTGTGCGCCACCCCCGACATGTACACCCTCTACGTGCGAAAACAGGACCTGACCGTCGTGGAGCAGTTCGTCGACGCCCATGAAGACGACCTCTGGGTGGAATTTTCGTGGGACGACGGCGAGGGCTACTTCCGCAGCCTCAAGACGGCGATGCTCATCGCCGACTGGATGGGCGAGGTCGGCGAAGCCGCACTCTGCGAGCGCTACAACGTAGGTCCCGGGGACATCTACAATACGGTCGAGGGCATCGGGTGGCTGATCCACGCCGCGGGCAGGATTGCCGGCATGGCAGCGCCGGCATGTGCCGGTCCCATCAGGGAGACCGAGCTGCGGGTCAAGCACGGGATCAAGCGCGAGCTGTTGCCGCTCATCCGCCTGCGGGGGATCGGGCGGGTGCGCGCCCGCCGGCTCTTCAACAACAACGTCACCTCCCCCGAGGCGCTGCGCGCTGCCGGCATGGAGCGCATCAGCACGATCCTGGGCCAGAAGACCGCGGAATCGATCTTCGCGCAGCTCGACCGGCCGGACGGGGGGGGCGGGGATGATGACGACGAGGATGTTGGGCAGAAGACCCTGTCCTTTTTCGGGGAACAGCGATGAAGGTGGACTGCGATATCGCACAGGCCCGGTTTTCGGTGGATGACGAAGCTGATTTCCTCGCACATCTACGGGAGATCGCCGACCGCTTCGGGGTGCGGATCGTTGTGTTCAATGCCGCGCATATGGCCGGAAGCGCTCACGTCGCCGCCGCCCTCGATCATGCACAGCGTTCCTTTTTTGGAGAAAGCCCGATTGCAAATTCATTTGAAATGGAATCCCTGCTCTATGCCGCGGGAAGCAGGCAGGTGCTGGACGCTGTGCGGTTCGGCATTCATTGCGGTGCCAACGCGGGGTACGTCTGCATCTGCCCGCCTTCGCCCGGCGCACGCGACGCCCTCCGTGCCCTCGTCTGTTTCGTCGAGGAAGACTGGGAAGAGATTGACGATGCAAAAAAACGTCGCCTGATGGATCTTTTCGGGATACCACGCGAGGAATTGGCGATCGTCGGGAAGGACCGCCTTCCCGAACTGGTCCGGGAGCGGGTCGCCCTCCTCGATGTCTACCGCTGACCCCTCTACTGCGACGCGTGGGTCAGTACGTGTGCGAGCTGCGGGATGATCAGTTCCCGGACCGCAAGGTCCGCGGCCCCGGTCGACCCCGGGATACAGAAGACCGCTTTGCCCCGGGTCACCCCCCCGAGGGCGCGGGAGAGCAGCGCGCGGGTCCCGATATCCCGGACGCTGAGCGATCGAAAGAGTTCACCGAACCCCGGCATGGTTTTTTCGAGGAGGGGCTCGATGGCCTCGATGGTGCAGTCATCGGAGGTGAGGCCCGTCCCCCCCGAAAAGATCACGCAGTTGGCAACCTCGAGTGAAGCAAAGAGCTCGCGCCGGATCTCCTCGATATCGTCGGGAACGATGCGGGACCGCACCACCGGGATGGACGCGGAGGAGAGAAGATCCCTGACTACCGGACCACTCCTGTCGGTGGATGTATCCCGGCTCGTGGAGACCGTGATGACTGAAACGGCGAGGGGAATATCCCTGATATGGCTCGGATCCATGCATCCTCATTGACGGGAGATCTGATGAGGATAGTGGTCGGTGTGGGAAGTTGTTGACCAGGAGATGGGAGACCCTTTCATTTCCAGTGGAGCCAGTCGAGTGCACGGCCGCCTCTCCTCATGCCACAAATCCGCACTCGGGACTTCCTCCTGCCGGAAGCTTTTCCGCGGGATCGGATCGCGATTCGGATACCTTAAGTACCATGAACGAGAGATTGATCAATGAGTCTTCTCCTATTTTGATATTGATGAGAAGAAGGTCTTCTCATCATAGCTCTCCACTTGAAATCATGGGGTGGGCCTTCAACCCTCCTCCGGGAGCGTCGACAATTCCCCGGTGAGTGCTTCAAATCCTGTGGCTATCGAGGAAGCAGGGTTTTGTATGCCCGGGCCGGCTCCACTGGAAACAAAGGGGTTAATAGGATTCAGATGATCACATATACTGGATCGTGCATTGGTGGTACTGTGCTTTCCCCGTGCGCTCTGGAGTAGATATGTCCGATGAAGAAAGCCCCTCAATGGGATTGTTTAAAAAGTTCCTCCATAATACAAGCATATTCAAAAACCGGGAAGTGCTCCGGCATTCCTACTGCCCGAACGTGCTCCCCCACAGAAAGCCCCAGATCGATTCCATCGCCTCGATCCTCGCATCGTCTCTCCGGGATGAGACGCCCTCCAATATTCTTATCTACGGGAAAACGGGGACTGGAAAGACCGCCTGTGTGCGGTACGTGGGACGAGAACTGGAGAATGCCAGCAGTGAAATGGGTACTGCCTGCCATGTCATCCACCTCAACTGCGAGGTGATCGATACCCAGTACCGGGTGCTCGCCCAGATCGCCAACTACCTGGATGATTCCGATGCCCGTGCGAGCGATCGCCCCAGGACCAGCATCCCCATGACCGGGTGGCCCACCGACCAGGTGTACGCCGAGCTCAAGAACCAGATGGAGGCGATGGGCGGGGTGCATGTCATTGTCCTCGACGAGATCGACAAGCTGGTGAAAAAGAGCGGCGACGAGACGCTCTACAACCTTACCCGCATCAACTCCGACCTGAAGGATTCGAAGGTGAGCATCATCGGGATCTCCAACGATCTCCGGTTCACCGATTTCCTCGACCCGCGCGTGCTCTCCTCGCTCTCGGAAGAGGAGATCGTCTTTCCGCCATACAACGCGATGCAGCTCGTGGACATTCTCCAGCAGAGGGCCGACGTGGCGTTTGTCGCTGGAGCGCTGGATGACGGGGTCATCCCCCTCTGTGCAGCCCTCGCCGCGCAGGAGCACGGGGACGCGCGCCGGGCGCTCGATCTTCTTCGCGTCTCGGGGGAGCTTGCGGAGCGGGAGAACACGGACCGGGTCGCCGAGACCAACGTGAGAGCGGCAATGCAGCGGATCGAGACCGACAGCCTCATCGAGTGCGTCTCCACACTCCCGACGCAGAGCAAAGCGGTTCTCTATTCGATGCTTTTCCTGACCAAGCTCAACAAGGATGTCTTTACGACGGGTGAGGTCGCGCAGGTCTACCGCGAGGTGGCACGGATTCTGGACCTCGACGTGCTCACCCACCGCCGCATCACCGATCTCATCTCCGAGCTGAACATGCTCGGCGTGATCAACGCGCGCGTGGTGAGCAGGGGCCGGTACGGCAGGACCAAGGAGATGTCATTTGGCACCGGCACCAAAAAGATCTGGGACACCCTCCTCAAGGACACCCGGCTCAATGACGAACGGTTGAACGAAATCGATACGGCGCGATTTAAAACGCTATTCAGGTGATGCTAATGGACGATAAAGACCGCATACTGCTCACAATACTCGAGGACGACAGCAACATCCCGGTACGCAATCTATCTGAAATGGCCGATCTCTCCGAAGAGGAGGTCGCCACGCGCATCCGCATTCTGGAAGAGCAGGGGGTGATCCGCAAATACCGGGCCGTGGTGGACTGGGAGCAGGCCGGCGAGCCCGAGGTGGCGGCGATCATCGAGCTGAAGGTCAGCCCCGAACGCGATTTCGGGTACGACAAAATCGCCGAGCGCATCGCGCGGTTTTCGCAGGTGCGCAGTATCCGCCTCATCTCCGGCGTCTACGACCTCCAGGTGATGGTCGTGGGCAGCAACATCCACGAGATCACCTCGTTTGTGGCCGAGCAGATCGCCCCCATGGACCATATCCGGGAAACGGCGACGATCCTCATCATGAAGACGTACAAGGAAAACGGGCATACGTTCTTCGAGCGGGGGGGAGGCGACCGCCTTCCCATTTCACTCTGATGTGATTCCATGAGAGATTTCGTCGCAGCACAGGCCCGGGCCATTCCCCCCTCCGGGATCAGGAAATTTTTCGACCTGGTCCAGGACAGGGAAGATGTCGTCTCCCTCGGGGTGGGAGAGCCCGATTTCGCCACCCCGTGGAGTATCTGCGAGGCGGCGATTTATTCCATCGAGCAGGGTTCGACGTCGTATACCGCCAACCGGGGGATGCCCGCACTCTGCCGGGAGATCGCCCGCTATCTCGACGACCGCTTTTCCATCCGCTACAGCCCCGAGACGGAGATCGTGGTGACCAGTGGGGTCTCGGAAGCATTCGACGTTGCCATCAGGACGGTCGTCGACCCCGGGGACGAGGTGATCGTCGCCGAACCCTCGTTTGTGGCCCACTCGCCCTGCGTGATGCTCGCCGGCGGGATTCCGGTGCCGGTGCAGTGCCGCGAGGAGGACGAGTTCAGGCTGACCGCGGATGCGCTTGCGGAGGCGGTCACCCCGAAGACCAAGGCCGTGGTGATCAATTTCCCCAACAACCCCACGGGCGGGGTGATGCGGGATGCGGACTACCGGGCGATCGCCGAGGTCATCGTGGACCAGGACCTGCTGCTGATCAGCGACGAGATCTACGCGGAGCTCACCTATGAGGGCTCCCCGACGTCTGCGGTGGCGGTGGACGACCTGCGGGAGCGGACCATCACGCTGAACGGGTTTTCCAAGGCCTATGCCATGACCGGGTGGCGGATCGGGTTCCTCTGCGCGCCGAAGGAAATCTGCGACGCGGCGATGAAGATCCACCAGTACGTCATGATGTGCGCTCCCGTAATGGCCCAGGTGGCGGCGATCGAGGCGCTCCGGCGCGGCAGCAGGGAACGCGATGCAATGGTGCGGGAGTACTGCATCCGCCGGAATATGTTCGTCCGCGGGTTAAACCGCATCGGCCTTCCCTGCCACATGCCGAAGGGGGCGTTTTACGCCTTCCCCTCGGTCGCGGAAACCGGTCTATCCGATCTCGAATTCGCCGAGCGCCTGCTGACCGAGCAGGGGGTCGCGGTGGTGCCGGGACGGGTGTTCGGGGCGTGTGCCGGGGGCCACCTGCGATGCGCCTATGCCGTGTCGCGTGACAACCTGCGGGTTGCCCTCGATCGTATTGAGGCATTTCTGGCCGGGCTCTGAGAGGAATATTTTGCAACCATTTTTTTAATACAAACGGTGATATAAATTTTAATTCTGGGACCACCGTCCGACGATGTCCGTATTCGCAGCGGTCAGGCAAAAGATGGGATGAACCCCTTTATTTCCACTGGAGATGTCGAAAAAGCGTGATGGCACACCGATCGGTACGGTCGTCGAAAGCCGTGCTGTACAGCACCTCGTTTCGGCAATCCGCACTCGAGATGGCAATAAATGCGGATGTCGATCACTCCCTGCCGGTCAGAGATTCCGAAAAAGGTATAAAATATGCATAATCTTAAAATTTCAATAGGTTTTTCTCATGCTGCGAATATGCGCGGCGATCGGGGGTACCTGACACATGTCGTCGCGATGTGCAGGAGCGCCATGACCCCTTGATTTCCACTGCAAAAACGTATATTCACAGGTATTTTTGAATAAAATACGATATACATTTATCTTTTTACCGTCGTTCGGCAGCAGATGTACGGGTGGGGCTCGAGGGGTGTGCTCACGGTTCGCTTCACATATCAATCTTTATTGCTATGAACTGCTCCACCCTACATGATACAACAATGAGCTGTACAATAGTTGTCGGCGGTTTTTTTGGTGACGAGGGGAAAGGAAAGATCGTTGCACACATCGCATATCATGACCGCCCGTCGGTGATATCCCGGGGCGGGGTGGGGCCCAATGCCGGCCACACCGTCAAGGCCGGAGAGCGGGAGTACGGTATCCGCATGGTGCCGTCGGGTTTCGTGTACCCACAAACGCGGCTCTGCATCGGGAGCGGTGTGCTCGTGGACCCCCGGGTGTTTCTCCATGAGGTGAACGAGCTCGGGGTGGCCGACCGGATCTTTGTCGACAAGCGGTGCAGCATCATCGAAGAGGACCATATCCGGCGTGACCGCGGGGATTCACATCTCGCCAAGACCATCGGCTCGACGGGCACCGGGTGCGGGCCCGCCAATGTCGACCGGGTGATGCGGATCGCACGGCAGGCCAAAGATGTGCCTGAGCTCGCAAGGTTCATCACCGACGTGGCCGAGGAGGTAAACGGAGCCCTGGACCGGGGAGAGAACGTCATCCTGGAGGGGACCCAGGGGTTCGGCATCTCCCTCTATTTCGGGACCTACCCCTTCGTGACGAGCAAGGACACCTCGGCTTCCCAGATCGCCGCCGACAACGGCGTCGGCCCCACCCGGATCGACGACGTCATCGTGGTCTTCAAGGCCTATCCCACCCGGGTGGGAGAGGGGCCGTTCGGCACCGAGATGACCCGCGAGGAGTCGCATCGCCTCGGGATCGTCGAATATGGCACCATCACCCACCGGGAGCGCCGCATCGGCGTCTGGGACGGCGAGATGGCCCGCTACTCGGCCATGATCAACGGCTGCACCGTGGCGGCGATCACCGGCATCGACCATGTCGACCCCGACTGCTTCGGGGTGACCACCGCGGACCGGCTCTCGAAAAAAGCCCGGGAGTTTATCGAGCAGGCGGAAGAGGACATCGGCGCCCCGGTCGGGCTGATCTCCACCGGTCCCGATATTTCGCAGATCATCGATCTGAGGGATGAGCTGTGATGCGGTCGACCATGGCAATCCTCTGCTGCCCGGTCTGCAAAGGTGACCTTGATCTCCGGGTGGACGAGATGAAGGAACGAGGCGACGGAGAGGAGGAGATCCTCGAGGGGGTGCTCTACTGCGCCGCCTGCGACGTGGAATATCCTATCCATGAGGGAATTCCCGATCTTCTCCCCCGGACCGACGAGGAGTGCTGAGGAACCGATGGTGCAGGCAGCGATCGACATCAACCGCCGGGGGATCAACAGTGTCGAGGTGCCTTCCCGGGTGGAGATTTCTGCGGGCGAGACGCTGGTCCTCGACATCGTCAACCACGGCCCTCCCGTCCACCTGACCCTCTCCTCCGACAATTCTGCTCCGTTCACGGAATTTTTCCACGAGAACCTCTATCTCAGGGAACGGCAGGAGTTCCGCATCCCCCTGTACGAGAACGCGTTCGAAGGGTCGTTCGATCTCGCCGTGATCACCGGCTACGGCATGCACCGGGGCACTCTTGCCGTGCATGTCAGCAGGTTCGTCACCAAACAGGAACAGGTGCTCGAGGCGCCGCCCGTCGAGGTCGCCTCGCCCGAACCGGATCGGTCATTTCCTGTACTGGTCGTGCTCCTCCTTCTTGCTGCGGGCATGATGTATGGTGCCTGGATGGTCGAGAGGGTTGATATCCTCAATTATGGGGCCGTTGCGGCGCTCTCGGGCGCGGTCCTCGTTGCATGGCTTTCCCGGCGCTGATCCTCTGTCTTTCGCTGGCGGTCGACCGGGTCTTCGGCGACCCGCCGAACGCGTTGCACCCCACCGCCCATCTTGGCAGGTTCATCGGGTGGTGGGGACAGCCCGGACGCTATCCGGCGTCGCTGCAGCGCAGTGCGGGCCTCGTGGGCGCCCTCGCGACCGCCTCCCTCTTTGCTCTCCCTTTTCTCCTCGTCGACATGGCGGCGCCACCGCTCCTCCTCATCGTTGCCGGGCCCGTGCTGCTCAAGCTCTGTTTTGCCTGGCGCTGCCTCGAGGAGCATGTTGGTGCGGTCGAGCAGGCCCTCGAAGGGGGGATGGAGGGAGGCAGGGAGAAGGTTGGCTACCTTGTCTCCCGCGCCACCGGCACCCTCGACGAGGCGGGGGTGCGATCGGCGGCATACGAGTCCATGACCGAAAACCTGGTGGATAGCATCGTCTCGCCGCTCTTTTTCTACACGCTCTTCGGCCTCGGGGGGGCGGCTTTTTACCGTGCGGTGAATACGATGGACGCCATGCTGGGCTACAAAGACGAACGGGCCCTGCTCGGGTGGTTTCCGGCGCGCCTCGACGACCTGCTCAACCTCGTGCCCGCTCGCCTGACCGGCCTTTTGCTCCTGCTGTATTTTGCGACGAAGGGAAGGCTGCAGCCCGCCCTGCGGATGTGGCGGCGCGATGCCCGCAAGCGCCCCGGGATCAACGGCGGCATTCCCATGGCCGTGATGGCCGGCGGGGTGGGCATCAGATTCGAAAAGCCGGGGGAGTATGTGATCGGCGAGGACGCGCGGAGCCTTCAGGAGGCGGGAGCGGAGATCGTCGCCGCGGTCCGGGCCGTGACCCTGCTCGCCGCCCTCCTTTTCGGCACCACCCTCGTGTTTATTACCCTTGTACCGACATATCTATGGTAAATGAAGCTCGAGGAGTTAAAATTCGGCACCGAGCTTATCAAACGGGGCTTTGCCTCCATGCAGAAGGGCGGCGTCATCATGGATGTGGTGAACGCCGACCAGGCAAGGATTGCCGAGGAAGCAGGCGCGGTGGCCGTCATGGCGCTCGAAAGGGTGCCCGCCGATATCAGGAAAATGGGCGGTGTGGCCAGGATGGCCGACCCGCAGATTATCGCCGAGATCATCGACGCGGTCTCCATCCCGGTGATGGGCAAGGTCCGGATCGGGCACACGGTAGAAGCGCAGGTGCTCGAAGCCGTCGGGGTGGATATGATCGACGAGAGCGAGGTCCTCACCCCCGCGGATGAGGAATACCATATCGAGAAAACGAAATTCACCGTGCCGTTCGTCTGCGGTGCCCGGAACCTCGGCGAGGCCCTCCGCCGCATCGACGAGGGCGCCGCCATGATCCGCACCAAGGGGGAGGCCGGCACCGGCAACGTGGTGGAGGCTGTTCGGCACATGCGGGCCATCATGGGCGAGATCCGCCAGCTCCAGGGGATGAGTGCGCAGGAGCGGATGGACCGCGCCCGCACCATCGAGGCTCCGGCCGCGCTGGTGGACGAGTGCGCCCGCATGGGACGCCTTCCGACGGTCAATTTCTCCGCGGGAGGCATCGCCACGCCTGCGGATGCCGCCCTGATGATGCAGATGGGGGCGGACGGCGTCTTCGTGGGATCGGGGATTTTCCTCTCCCGGCACCCGGAGCGGATGGCCCGCGCCATCGTGGAGGCGGTCAATAGTTACGACGATCCCGCTGTCCTGGCCCGGGTGAGCAGAGGGCTCGGCGAGGCCATGCCGGGCATCGACGTCCACACCCTCCGGGAAGACGAGGTGCTGCAGTACCGTGGGCGTTAGGATCGGCGTGTTAGCCCTGCAGGGCGACGTGAGCGAGCACATCCTCGCGTTCCGGCATGCACTGGACGGCAAAGGTGAGGTGTGCGCAGTCCGGCGCCCGGAGGAGATCGCGGACCTCGACGGGCTTGCCATTCCGGGGGGCGAATCCACGACCATCTGCCGCCTCGTGGACAAAAACGCAATGCGGCGGCCAATCGAGGCGTTCGAGGGGGGCATCTTCGCCACCTGCGCCGGCATGGTGCTGGCGGCACGGGAGGTGGACGATCCCCGGATCGCTCCCCTTGGCTGCATCGATATAATCGTCGAACGCAACGCGTTCGGCCGCCAGCGGGAGTCGTTCGAGACTGATGTGCATATCGCCGGGCTTCGTACTCCTTTTCACGCCGTGTTTATCCGCGCTCCCGTGGCATCCCGCGTCGGCCCGAAGGCGACCGTGCTGGGGAGCGTGGATCGCGGCGTCGTGGCGGTGCGGTCCGGACGCCACATGGCGCTTGCCTTTCACCCCGAACTGGGGGGCGATACCCGCCTGCATTGCATGTTTCTGGAACACCTGCAGGATACCGGCTGATACGAACCTCCTCACGCCGGCGGGTGATGCAGCATGCCCTGCGGATCCGGGGGTGGGGCATGCAGTACTTTTTTATAAGCAGCTACCAATCCGTGTGTATCCATGACCGGTGCGATCAGTACTGCAGAGCTCTACCAGAACAACCGCTCAACATTCCAGTCGCACTATTTTTCGCACGCCTGCCTGATGATCCTGCTCTCTCTGCACGAGGGCGAAAAACCGCTGCCCAGGATATGGGATATCGCCGACAGCATTTCCCTCTCGGTGCTCCCCTACATCCGCCGATGCGTGCAGGACGGCATCATCGCCCGGGGGAGCGGTGGCTACCACCTGACGGCACGAGGCAGGGAGGTCACCGACAGCCTGATCCGGTTTGTGGCCGCGGTCGGGTTGATGAACCAGGAGGAAATCCTCGGGGAAATAATGGAGGACGAGCGGCGGGCGGCGGCGGTGGAGGAAGAACTTCCCGAATCGATAACGCCGTTCGAGGTCTACGAGGACAACCGCAGCGATGTCCGGTTTTTGATCGGCAACGAGGGTGTGCTGCTCTTCCTCCTTTTCCTGCAGCAGGGGCAGCGCTCCGCACGCGCATACAGCCGGCTCTACGGGGGGATGGAGGCCGTAAAAGAGCATGATCTCGCTACCCTTGTCACCATGGGCCTCATCGCCGAGCGGGGGGACTTTTATACCCTGACAGCGGTGGGCAGGAGGGTGGCGGGGCTTCTTGCCGGGCTGATCGAGACCGCGGTGAGCGACTGCGTCCCCGCACCGCCCGGAAACAGACGCACGGGATGAATGCGGGATAGGGTGCGTTCCTGCGTCCGGCCATCAATTCACAACATTTTTATACCGACCCCTCCTCATTGAAAGGTAGATTTCAGTACCATTGAATATTTCCAACAGTACTGGAATCTACCAATAACCCTGTCAATGGAAAAAAAGATCCGGGGAGACGTTTCCCCCGCTCCCCTTTCCATCCCCATTCCGGGGACCTGCATGCCCGGAGCATCAAAGACACGCCTTCTCGTGGTCGATGATGATACCTCTCTCCTGGTGATAGTCAGACTCTCTCTTGAGCGAAACGGCGAGTTTAACGTGCATGTGGCGCGTTCTGCCCCTGAAGCACTGGCCTTGCTTGAAACGCAAACCTTCAAAGCGGTCGTTTCCGACTATGCCATGCAGCCGGTGAACGGCATCGAATTCCATGCATTGCTCCGGGCACAGGACACGAGCGTGCCGTTTATCCTGTTTACATCAATGGCACGGGGTTATTTCATCCCCTCGCTCTTCGACGGGGTGCTCACCCGGTATCTTTCCAAGGAAGAAGGATTGGCGGATAGCTGCGCTGCGCTGGCCCGCGCCCTGCGGTGCGCGTGCAATGCCACAGGACAGGGCCGGGAAGAAACCTGAAGCCATCCGCACAGCGCCACTCCCGATCAGGGGCTATTCGGTTGCGATCACCTTCCCTTCTGCCGCACCCGGGCCGTGCTGGTTGTTCGGCACCCCCCGCTCCTGGAAAAAGCGTCCTTCCAGCTGTTTTCTTGGCAGAGCGGCCAGGTAGAGGTATCCGCCGGTGCCGGCGACGAGCGCTCCGATGATATCGAAGCACAGATCAAACATGGTGTCGTCGAGCCCCCGCTGAAGCGTGGTGGAAAAAATCTGGTCGACGGCAAACTCCGTGACCTCCCAGAGCGCCCCCAGCGTAATGGTCATGCTGACGATGCCGATGAAGATTATCTTTCCCTCGAGCGGGTGGCGGTTGGAGCGGTCGAGGAGCAGCACGAGCACCAGTGCGAGCATGGTGATGATGGCGGCGGAGGTACCGTGGGCGATCTTGTCGAAGTACGGGTGGAGATCGTCGTAGAAGCCCATCAGATCCCCCACCCCGTGCAGGTAGATGGCGGTGAATATGGCGAGGTACACCGGTGGTTCGAACACTACCTCGTGCCGCTGTTCGAGGGCATAGGGAACGAGGGTGACGGCAAAGACGATTGCAGCCGATGCCGCATGGCCGGAATCGCCTGTCATGAACGTGACAAGGGAGAAGAGCAGCACCAGGCCCTGAAGGCTGTAGACCACGTGCATCGCCCGCTCCCGTTGCATCCTCCCACGCTCCAGTGAAGCTCACTTGGGTGATGGGAGATTAATATTTTTCGTGATAGATAAATATGGGGGCGGGGGGATCCCTGCCGGGGGCTCCTTTTTTTGCCTCCTGCGACCAATCCATAGGGTACGGTGAAACAGATGAGTGATACTACCTCGAAGGTGGCACTGCACACGAACATGGGCGACATCATCATCGAGCTTTTTGACGATATGCCCGTCACTGCAGGAAATTTCGAAAAACTGGTCCGGGAAGGTTTTTATGACGGGATCGGTTTTCACCGCGTGATCAGGGACTTTATGATCCAGGCGGGGTGCCCGAAAGGCGACGGCACGGGCGGGCCCGGCTACACAATCCCCGACGAAAAGGTGAAGGGCCACTCCAACGTCCGGGGCACCATTGCCATGGCCAACACCGGACAGCCAAACACCGGGGGGAGCCAGTTCTTCATCAATATGGTGGACAATACCTATCTCGACTGGGACAATCCCTCTACCCCGTACGCGCACCCCGTGTTCGGGAAGGTGGTCGAGGGAATGGACGTGGTGGACGCCATCGGCGCCCTGAAAACCGACCGTGCGGCCCGCCCCATAAAAAAAGCGGTCATCGAGCGCGCTGAAGTCCTCTGAGGGTTCTTCTCGCCCGACGTTCGTATGCGCCAGCCGCATGACGCTTCCGGTCTCGAGCGGGCGATGGGGTACTCGTTCTCCGATCGCCGCCTGCTCATCCGCGCCTTGACCAGGCTCGCCTATGCCAAGGAGCGGGGGCTTGATCCGGCGGCGCACATGGACGCTCTCGCCACCCTGGGGGATGCGGTCATCGACGTGGTGGTCATCCAGTCTCTTGTCGCTGCCGGGGAGCACGACAAGGGGCTGATCACCAACCGCAAGACCAACTGCGTCAATATGACCGTCCTGCGGCGTCTCGCCGAACAGCTGTCGGTCGAAACATACGTGTACTGGGGCAAGGGGGAGGAGGCGCAGGGGGTCTGGACGTCGGGGCGCGTGCTCGCCGAGTGCATGGAGGCGCTGATCGGCGCCGTCTACCTCGACGGGGGCATCGACGCGGCCGCGCGCGTGCTCGCCAAAATCGGGCTTCGCTGCGAAATCTGAATGCAAAAAAAAGAGCGGGTACCTGTATTTCCGGGATCCGGCACACGCGGGATTATTCTTGTTTTGCCATGCCCTGGCGGGCGACCGCTTCTGCGGCTGCTGCTGCCGCCTCCGCATCGCCGAGATAAAAATGGCGGATGGGCTGCAGGTCATCGTCCAGCTCGTACACGAGCGGGATGCCGGTGGGGATGTTGAGGTGGGGGATCTCCTCATCGGAGATGGCATCCAGGTACTTGACCAGCGCACGCAGTGAGTTTCCGTGTGCGGCGATGAGCACCCGTTTTCCGCCAAGGATAACCGGCGCAATCTCGTCCCGCCAGTAGGGCAGGAAGCGCTCCACCGTGTCCTTGAGGCACTCGGTACGCGGCAGTTCCGCAGGGAAGAGATCGGCGTAGCGGCGGTCGTTTGCGGGGGAGCGGGGGTCGTCGGGTTCGAGCGCCGGGGGAGGGATATCGTAGCTCCGGCGCCAGACAAACACCTGATCATCGCCGTATTTTTCCGCGGTTTCGGCCTTGTTGAGCCCCTGGAGCGCCCCGTAATGGCGTTCGTTCAGCCGCCACGACCGCAGCACCGGCAGCCACATCAGGTCCATATCATCGAGCACGATCCAGAGGGTGCGGATAGCCCGCTTGAGCACCGAGGTGTAGGCGACGTCGAAGGTATACCCCCCGCCGGCAAGCAGCCGCGCCGCCTCGTGCGCTTCCTCGACCCCCTTCTCGGAGAGATCGACGTCGGTCCACCCGGTGAACCTGTTCTCCCGGTTCCAGGTGCTTTCACCGTGCCGGAGCAGTACGAGTGTGTGCATGGTCTGTCCTCCTTCCTACCTATGGGCGGAAGTGGTGAAAAAGAGTGTTCCCCGGTCTTCTGCAATGCTGGTGTGGAGGATGTGAGGATGTTTTGGTGAGAGAAGGATCGTACCGCAGAAAACAAACCAGGGTTCGCGCGTTCCTGCGAAGCGCCAGTCTCCCTGCGCGGGAGCGGCCGCCGGTGCCGGATGCGCAGGCGTCATGCACCTGATCTCGTCCATCATCCCCGCCGCATTCAGTGCGCCTCCCCGCGCACCGGCGGATCGGAGACGGTGCCGTTTTCGCCGGCAGCGATGATGCAGGGTGCGTCTGCATCCCCGACCATTGAATGGCAAACGACGCATGTTCACAGGGCAGGCATACGCATTGCGCAGGTATGCCACGGGCTGAAAAAATAGAAAAAATTAGAGGAACAGGGGTGCGAAGACCACTGCCACGATGGACATCAGCTTGAGCAGGATGTTGATGGCGGGGCCGGAGGTGTCCTTGAAGGGATCGCCCACCGTGTCGCCGGTCACCGCAGCCTTGTGGGCATCGGAGCCCTTGCCGCCCAGATTGCCCTGCTCGATGAATTTCTTGGCGTTATCCCAGGCACCGCCCGCATTGGCCATGGTGATGGCCAGCATGAATCCGGCCGCAAGGGATCCGGCGAGAAGGCCGCCCAGTGCGCCGGCGCCGAGGGTCAGGCCCACGATCACCGGTGCGGCAATGGCGAGCAGCCCGGGGAGGATCATTTCCCGCAGTGCGGATGTGGTGGAGATGGCGATGCAGGTCTCGTAGTCGGGTTCGGCGGTGCCCTCCATCAGCCCTGCAATCTCCTTGAACTGGCGGCGGACCTCGAGCACGATCTGGTAGGCCGCCTTGCCGACCGCCAGCATGGTCATGGAGGAGAAGAGGAAGGGCAGCATCGCGCCGATGAGCACCCCGATAAAGACAGGGGTCTCGAGGATGTTGATCTCGGCAAGGTTCACCGCGATGGCGTAGGAGGAGAAGAGCGCGAGCGCGGTGAGCGCCGCGGACCCTATGGCGAATCCCTTGCCGATGGCCGCGGTGGTGTTGCCGACCGCATCGAGCGTATCGGTAATCTTGCGGACCTCCGGGGGCTGGTGGGACATCTCGGCGATGCCGCCGGCATTGTCGGCCACCGGACCGTAGGCGTCCACGGCGAGGGAGATGCCGAGCGTGGCGAGCATGCCCACCGCGGCGAGGGCGATGCCGTAGAGGCCGGCGAACGTGTAGGCCAGGTAAATGGCCAGGGAAATGATGATCACGGGAAAGATCGTGGACTCCATGCCCTTGGCAAACCCGGTAATGATGTTGGTTGCCGCGCCGGTCTCACAGGACATTGCAATGGCGAGGGTGGGGGAGCGCTCGAACGAGGTGTAGTACTCGGTGATCTGTCCGATGAGGAATCCGGCGATCAGGCCGCCGACGGTTGCCACGAAGACGCCGAACCCGAAGTCTCCTAAGAGGAAATCGGCAGTGAAATAGGTGATGACCACGACGAGAGCGAGGGCGATGATCAGGCCCCGGTTAAAGGCGCTGTGGATGGCGCTGCTCTCGGTTTTGCTGGTGCGGACAAAGAACGTACCTGCAATGGAGGCGAGGATGCCCAGCGCTGCAAGGATCAGCGGGAAGGCGATGAAGCTGGCGACCGGAATGTCGGGATGGAGAGCGCCGGTCGCCGCGCCGAGCAGCATGGTAGCAAGGATGGAGCCGACGTAGCTCTCGTAGAGGTCGGCGCCCATGCCGGCGATATCGCCCACGTTGTCGCCCACGTTGTCGGCGATCACGGCGGGGTTGCGGGGGTCGTCCTCGGGAATACCGGCTTCGACCTTTCCCACGAGATCAGCGCCCACATCAGCGGCTTTGGTGAAAATACCGCCGCCGACACGGGCGAAGAGGGCGATCGAACTCGCACCCAGCGAAAACCCTGCAAGGATGTTGACGAGATCGGACTCCGCCATCTCGGGCAGAATGAAACCGAGGGCGATGAAACAGACAGAGAGCCCGAAGAGCCCGAGGCCGACGACGGACATGCCCATGACCGTACCGCTCGCAAACGACACCTTAAAGGCATCCGCAATGCCGCGCCGGGCGGCGTTTGCAGTCCGCCCGTTCGCGCTCGTTGCGGTGAACATCCCGATGTACCCCGCCGTGGCGGAGAGCACCGCACCGAGGACGAAACATCCTGCGGTAAGCGCACCGTTGGGCAGAATGAGTGCGATGATGATGGCCAGCACGACCACGAATACGGCGATGGCCCGGTACTGGCGGTTTAAGTAGACCATCGCACCGGTGTGGATCGCAGCGGTGATCTTTTGTATCAATTCCGTGCCTTCGCCCTCTTTTCGGATTTTCAGGAACTGATATCCGGCAAAGAGAAGGCCCACAAGGGCACAGACAGGTGCAAGATAGAGTAAGTAATCCATTCAACGTGTCCTCCGAGTGCTACTGCATGCACAGAACTCGAAATCGAGATTTACTATAATTGTCGACTTTTATGATAAAAATACAACGTTTTTTTCGGGAGCGGTATCCCCATCCATCATACCGGCGCTGCATGAGGATCGTTCGCCCCCGCTCCCGCAGAATACGGTGCGTTCAGATCGGGCGCGGCGCTCCCGGCCCATTGAAATCGAAAAATTGCGTCTCGAGCGTCTGCAGGTCGACGACCGCCGCCCGCGCCGGTGTGGGCTGGATATTCATCTGCTTCTGGAACTGCGTCTGTGCCTGCCATGCACCCGCATTGACGCCAAGCACCCCCCGGTAGCGGGTCATCCCGCAGATGTGCACGTGCCCGGTGTGCAGGATCTCGGGGATGGGATCGATGACCAGCCTGTCCTGTTTTGCCGGCTTGATGGGCGTCCGCATCCCGTAGGTGGCGGCCAGGTGCCGGCGTTTGAGCATCTCCACCATCATCTCCTCGGGCCTCGTGTAGGAGGCGCCCGGGATCATGGAAATCAGGTCGTCGTAGGAGCGGCCGTGGTACATCGTCACGCGGACGCCCTGCAGGCTCACCAGGCTCGGGTTCTCCACCAGCGTGACATTGGAGGGGAACTTCTCGCAGAACCGTGCGGGCAATGCGGGCTGCGGCTCGGATCCCCGCACGGCATCGTGGTTGCCGGGCGAGACCACGATCCGGCAAGAGGCGGGGAGATCGCGCAGCATGGAGGCGAATACATCGTACTGCTCGTCGATGCTGGTGATGGTCAGCTCCTGATCCTGCCCCGGATAGATGCCGATGCCGTCCACGAGGTCGCCGGCGATGAGCAGGTACCGGGGCTGCGCATCATCGAGCCAGTCGGAAAACCGCAGCCATTCCTCCTCCATAAACGTGTCGCTGCCCACGTGCACGTCCGAGATGAGCACCGCAGTGCCGGGCGTCTCGCTCGTGAAGGGTGCATGCTGGAGGGGGATGTCCGGCCTGATGAGCGTATCGGCGAAAAAGAGGCTGCCGTCGCCGGAGAGCTTGCCCTTGACGCCGATGACCTCGTCGGGCACGATCTTTTCCGCCTCCGCAAACACGTCGCGGTCCTTGTTGAAGAGCACGTTGATGGTGCCGGTGGGATCCTCCAGCTCGGCCATCCGGTGCCCTTTGGCAGTGGATCGCGCCTCGACCACCATGCCGATAAGGCCGCATTCCTGGTCCCGGTACCGGGTGTTCCTGGCGAGCGCCTCGATGGGCAGGGGGTTGACGCGAGACCGCATCATGGCCGCGAGCTGGTTGTAGCGGTCCCGGAAATAAAAGTAGAAGTCGTTGAAGTCAGCCTTTTCGACGCTTGATACCGCTTTTCCGGCGAGTACGTCGAGTTCGGGGTCGGCGAGGAAGCGTGCACCGTCCCGCTCGGGTTTCCAGCCGGGGATGTGCCGGGGTGCAACCACCAGGCAGTGTGCGGGAAGGCCGGAAACGATCTGGTCGATCATGGAGTGCGTCCCGTGCTCGCGGAGGAACTGCACGACCTCCGGGTGCACCTGGTGGTTGGCCTCCAGAAACCGGGACACGATCTCCTGATCGGAAAGCATCGCTGAAATGGTTTGGCGCGAGGTGAAGAAAAGATGTCGATACCGGTGCCGGCGCCCTCCCTCCGGGGCCGTATCCTCCGGAACAACGCTGCCGTTTTGCCCCGCGGGGAAAACGCGGGGTAACAAACTATTATGGGAGGGGATTGCCAATACCGATAGATATGAAACCCATGGGGAAGCGGGAGGAGGGCTCCTCGATGCTCTCGAGACTGCTGAAAAGCGATCATCCTGCAGCATCATTCGCCCGCGATCTCCTCTGGGTTGTCGGCGTGGTGGGGGCCATCGCCCTCGTGCTCTTTCTGGTGAGCGGCACCTGGCCTGCCGTGGTCGCTGTGGAGTCGGAGAGCATGGTGCCCAACATGAAGGTGGGCGATCTCGTTTTTGTCGTCGAAGAAAACCGCTTCGGCGATCTCCTCACGCACGAGGAGGGGATACGGACGGGCAGCGGCCGGTTCAATGCGTATCCGGCCAGCGACGGACGTCCGGTCTACGGCGACGTGATCATCTACCGGCCGAACGGGGTGGATTCGGTCCACCCCATCATCCACCGGGCGATGGCATTGACCGACGGGTCCGGGCAGGGCGGCTACATCACCAGAGGCGACAACAACCCGGTGGTGGACCAGAATACGATTCTGCCGGGGGTGGGAGTGATCGAACCGGTCAGAGAGGAGTGGATCGTGGGCAAAGCACTGTTCGCCGTCCCTCTCGTGGGCTACCTCCCCCTCAACATCGTCCCTCTCGCCGTGGTGGTGCTGGTCATCATGATCCTGCACGAGGCATGGCTGCGCATGCGGGAAGCGCCGCAGGACCGCCCTGCGGGCAAAAAGAAGAAAAAACCAAAATCGTAAGGTATCGGGGAGGAGATACATGATACAGCTGCTGGACGATGTACTGGGAGGCCACCGCCTCACCGGGGAAGAGGCGGTCGGGCTGCTGAAGACCCGGGACCGGGGGGTATGGGAGATCGCCGCCGCCGCCGACCGCATGCGGGAGCACAAGGCAGGGGACACGGTCACCTACGTGCGCAACCAGAACCTGCACGTCACCAATATCTGCAAGAACATCTGCGGCTTTTGCAGCTTCGGGAAGCCGAAAGGAGCGAAAGGGACATACTTCTATGGCAAAGAGCAGATCCAGGAGCAGGCGGCACTGGCAAAGGATCGCGGGGTGACCGAGATCTGCCTGCTCTCGGGGGTTCACCCCGATTTCACCGCCGAATCGTACCGGGACATTATCTCCTGGGTGCGCGAGGTCGTCCCCCGGGCGGACATCCATACCTGCAGCCCGGACGAGATCGCATGGGCGGCGAAGCAAAGCGGGATCTCCACCGCGGAGGTGATCCGGATGCTACGGGACGCGGGCCTCGGGACACTGCAGGGCACCGCCGCGGAGATCCTGGTGGACAGGGTACGGGAGATCATCTGCCCCCGGAAGGTGTCCACCGCCGGGTGGGTGCGGATCATCAAAGAGGCCCACGCGATGGGGATCAAATCGACGGCAACCATCATGTACGGCTCGGTGGACACGGCGGAAGACCGCATCCGCCATCTCTCCATACTGCGTGACATCCAGGACGAAACAGGAGGGTTTACCGAGCTGGTCCCCCTCTCATGGCTCTACGAGCACACCCCGCTCTTCGAGTCGGGCATCGCACCGCGCGGCGCCACGGGCCGGGAAGACCTGCTCCTCGTCGCCGTCGCACGCCTGTTTCTGGACAATTTCGACCACATCCAGGTCCCATGGCAGAAGGTGGGCCTCAAGATGACCTCGATGCTCCTGCGGGCGGGCGCCGACGATATCGGCGGCACGATGTTCGTCGATGCGGTTTCCGCCGATGCCGGCGGGGAGGCGGGGGGATTCTTCGATCCGGAAGAGATGCGGCGCATCGTCGACGACCTCGGGCTCACGCTGCGGCAGCGGACGACGACGTACGGGCCGGTCTGAGACGGGAGGCCCCCTGGCCAATTGTGTGCCCTGCAGCAATCGCGTCTGCTTCACGCACGTTCGGCCGGTTGATGCCCGCGTACCGCATCCCACGCCCGCACGAAACGGATCTCGTTGTAGGAATAGCGGTCGCCGAGATGCGATTTCAGGAGCCGGAGGTTCTCGTGTCCGCACCGGGCAATGGCGTCCCGGATGGCCTCCTGCCTGGCGTGCATGACAAGGTCGTCGAGGGAAATCTCCTCGCCGTCCAGAATGATGGCCTCGATCTGGGCCCCCACGGTCTCTTCCGCCATCTCCCGGGCCGCCGCAATCTCCCGCACGGTGTAGCCGCGGCGGTAGAGGGCGAGGGTCTCGGCGATCGATGCGGGGGACAGGGCGGTCCCCGCCTGCGGGGGTGCGGCGGTCTCCGGGAGGGTTTCGCATGCATCCCGGATCGCTTGCAGGAACGCATCGCCGTATTTGCGCAGCTTGTGTGCGCCGACACCCCTGATGGCAAGGAGGTCGTCCCGGGTGCGGGGCATGACCGCCGCCATCTCCCGGAGCGTGGCGTCGGAGAAGATCATGAACGGGGCGACCCTCTCTTCCCGGGAGAGATCGGTCCGCAGGTCTTTGAGGAAGGCGAAGAGGGCCGGATCATACCCCTTTCCCGCCGAAGCGCGGCGCACCGCCGCAGCACCGCGACGCTCGCTCAGCACCACCTCCGCGCGCCCTTCCGCGACCTCCCGGCTCCGCTCGTTGGGGACGATCACCGGGTAGCGGTCACCCTCCACGGAGAGGTACCCTTTGCGGACGAGCTCCCCGATATATGCCGTCCACTGCTCCCTCGTCCGCCCCTTTCCCGAGCCATATGCGGGAACGGCGGTATGCCCGCGTGCCTTCACCTTCCCGCTCTTCGCCCCCCGCAGCACATCGGCAATGTACCCCGCACCAAAGGGAGCGCCGAGCTGGGCGACGCAGGCGATGACGGTTTGTGCAATCTCCGTGCCGTCGAAGGTCCGCCGGGGCTCGAGGCAGTTGTCGCACGTCCCGCAGGAAGGGGGATTGAGCTCCTCCCCGAAATAGCGCAGCATCATGCGCACGCGGCATGACCCGCTCTCGCAGAACTCGATCAGCTGTTCCAGCTTTCTCCGGGCAGCCCTTTTTTCGGCCTCGCTGCCCTTGTTGTCGATGAAGTACTGCACCTTCGCCCGGTCGCCCCGCGAATACAGGAGGATGCAGTCGCTCGTCTCCCCGTCCCGTCCCGCCCGCCCGGTCTCCTGGTAGTACTGCTCCAGGGTCTGGGGGAGGTCATAGTGGATGACGAAGCGTATATCGGGCTTGTCGATCCCCATCCCGAAGGCGACGGTCGCCACGATGATGCGCACCGCATCATGGATGAATTTCTCCTGCGTCCGGCTCCGCATCCTGCCGTCGAGCCCTGCGTGGTAGGGAAGCGCCAGAAACCCGTCCCGGTTCAGTTTCTGTGCAAGATCCTCCACCGTCTTTTTACTCGTGCAGTAAATGATCCCCGAGTCCCCGCGATGGCCCGAGAGGTAGCCGACGATCTGGGCATAGGCGTTGCTCTTCGGGATCACCCGGTAGTGCAGGTTGCGGCGAAGGAAACTCCCGACGAACACCTCCGGGCGATCGAGGTGGAGCTGCTCGCGGATGTCCTGCCGGACCACCGGGGTTGCCGTAGCGGTCAGGGCGATGACCGGGGTTGCGGGGAAGGTGCGCTTGAGGAGTGCCAGCTGCCGGTACTCGGGCCGGAACTCGTGGCCCCACTGGGAGATGCAGTGCGCTTCGTCGATGGCGACCAGACTGATGGTGAGCCCCTGAAGGAGCCGCCGGAACCCGGGCTGCACCACCCGTTCCGGGGAGACGTAAAGGATTGTGAGGGCGCCCCTGCAAAGCTCACCTTCGACGCGCACCCGCTCGTCATAGGAAAGCGTGCTGTTGAGATGGGCTGCGGCGATGCCGCATTCCCGCAACGCGTCCACCTGGTCCTTCATGAGGGCGATAAGCGGCGATACCACGATGGTGATTCCGTCTGCGAGGAGGGCGGGGAGCTGATAGCAGAGCGATTTTCCCCCGCCTGTCGCAACCACGGCGAGCACGTCACGTCCTTCGAGGACGGCGCGTATAATCCCCTCCTGGTGGGGGAGAAACGATGTGTAGCCGAAATAGCGCTTCAGCACCCGGTAGGCGTCACTGCGCTCAAGTGCATCGGGCGGACCTTCCATGCTTGCAAGAGATCTTTGCTGCGATGTGTTTTTGCTGTTGTGCACGTGCCAGTGTTATCAGGGGGTGGAACAGGAACACACTTATACGCGCGCGTGCCCTGTTATCATGGAGCATGGAATCCGGCACCCGTACCGCCACCCTCCTCGCCGATGTCCTCGCCGGGCATCGCCTGACCGCGGATGAGGGCACGGCGCTTCTCTCGGCACGCGGTCGCGAGGTCTGGGATATCGCGCGGGCCGCCGATGCGCTCAGGGAGCAGCGCGTCGGGAAGGTAGTGACCTATGTCCGCAACCAGAATATCAATGTGACCAACCTCTGTGTGAATTCCTGCGGATTTTGCGGTTTTTCAAGGAAGCCGGGAGATCCGGACGCATACTGTAGTGAAAAACGCGAGGTGCAGGAGAAGGCGCACCTCGCCGGATCGAGGGAGGTGACCGAGATCTGTACGGTGAGCGGCCTCCATCCCGATTTTTGCGCCGATTCCTACACTGACATCATCAGCTGGATCCGCGAGGCGCTCCCCCGCGTGCACATCCACGCCAGCAACCCGATGGAGGTCGCCTACGGTGCCCGGCAGAGCGGCATCACGACACGCGAAATGCTCGAACGCCTGCAGGAGGCGGGACTGAATTCACTGTGCGGCACCGCGGCGGAGATCCTGGTCGACGAGGTGCGGCAGGTCATCTGCCCGGGAAAGATCGATACCGCCACCTGGGAGCGGATCATCAGGGAGGCGCACGACCTCGGCATCCCCACCACCGCCACCATCATGTACGGGCATGTGGAGTCGGCGGCGGACCGGATCCGTCACCTCTCCCTCATCAGGGACATTCAGGACGACACCGCAGGATTTACGGAATTTGTGCCCCTCTCTTTCATTCATCTCCGCACCCCCCTCTACCGTTCGGGGATTGCCCGCCCCGGCGCCACGGGCAGGGAGGATCTCCTGATGCATGCGGTATCGAGGCTGTTTCTGGACAACTTTGACAACATCCAGATCTCCTGGGTGAAGGTGGGGCTGAAGATGGCGCAGCTCGCTCTTCTTGCCGGCGCAAACGACCTTGGCGGGACGCTGTACGAGGAGAGCATCTCCAAGGGCGCCGGCGCTTCGGGTACCGATTATCTCGATCCGGAGGAGATGCGGCGGATTGCAGAAGATATCGGCCGCAGTCTCGCCCCGCGGACGACGCTGTACAATCTATTGTGAACGGATGCCACGCAACGCCGGCCATGGTACACGCATCCGAGGAAGGATCGGAAGGGTTGCCGGGCAGGTCTGTTATCAACAGTGATTATCACCGACCATATATTTTATATACTTTCTGCAAAAAGATACGGTACCTGCATGCAGGTGGTGCATATGAACACATCACATTATGGAGTACTGGTCATCCTGCTGCTCGCGTGTGCCTGCCCCCTGGCAGCAGCCACGGGCATCGTGGTGGACGCAGGAGAAGACCAGACGGTATCTACGGCGGAGACGGTGGCCATCACCGCAATCTTCGATGACCCCCTTTTTGTCGACAATCACAGCGCCGCGGTTGCCTGGGGCGACGATGCGGTAAATGCCAGAGAGGTTGACGAGCAGAACTGCACGGTGGCGGCGCAGCACGTGTACGAGGCCGCGGGCACGTATGCCGTGGAGGTCAATGTCACGCACATCGATGGGGGATACGGGACCGACATCCTTAATGTCACCGTGCAACCGGTGGCATTGGACATGAAAATCGCGCCCAGATCATTACATCCCTGGAGCAACGGGATAATGACGGTGTTCATCACCCTTTCCGACGCTTTCGGGCTGAACCTCGCAGAGGAATATGGGAATTATACCCTCAATGGCGCCGAACCGGAACGCGTGCACATGAACATGAAGAACGGGGGCACCCTGATGCTCAAGTTCAGGCGCCAGGTAATCGGGCTGGATGCAGAAGATAACGAGACAACGCTGCAGGTCAATGCGACGGGCGCATCCGGCAAGGGGGTGGCCGCCGCCGGGAAGGATACGGTAAAAATACCAGGAAACGGGAACGCCGTCAAAAAGAACTTGTCCTCCACCGAACGGGGCAACGGCGCCGTGAAGGAGAAAGGCATCCCGCCCGGGCAGCTGAAACAGAAATCGAAATGATGGCCCGGCCCCCTTCATCGCTTTTTCTCTCTCACACGACCATCCCCGAGTGTGCGTATCGTGCTCCAGGAAAAGAGATTGCCCGCTGCCCCCCCTCACAGCGTCTTGATGAACTCGGAATCTTTTCTCAGGAGTTTGATGACCTTGCCGGCGACCTCCTTGCACTTGGCCAGCGCGCGCTTGTCCCGGAGGATATCGCCGGGAAGGTAGCCTCGCCCCCCGACGAAGCCAAGGTAGGAGAACTCGTGGGTGTTGACGAATCCCTCCAGGGTCTCAAGGGTGCGCTCGCACCCGCGGTCGGCGCAGACGGAGACGACGATGGCGCTCCTTCCCGCGAGCTTGCGGTCATGGTAGAACGAGTAGGTCCGGTCCATGAAGTTTTTCAGGTGGCCGCAGACATCGTAGTAGTAAGTGGGCGAACCCAGGACGAGCACGTCGCACTCGAGGATTTTTTCCGCGACGTCGTCCCAGTCGTCGTTCTGGATCACGCACCATTTTTTCTCTTTGCACAGTTCGCATCCCGTGCACGGCTTGATTGTCTTTCCTGCCAGGGACACGAATTCGGTCTCGATCTCAGAACACTCCTCCTCGTCGACGTGTTCGAGAATCTTTTTGACGAGAAATGCGGTATTGCCGTCCTTCCTGTTGCTTCCGGAGATCCCGAGCACCTTCATGGTCTAATGCTTGGCGTGTAGTTATTTCATAGTTTTGCTCGTAGCAATGTGGCGGCGCACCGGTGCAGCGTGCCGAATCCCTCAGGATCCGTATCAAAGAATCATCCGCCATGGCCCGGCAGCCCGTCCGGGTGCGGCGGGCGCAAAAACCCTCCCCCTCCGGGGCTGGAATGGCGGCGTCGCGCGACCGGCGGTGCTGCTATGGATCCGATATCTGCGCCGGCGGGACTATGCGGGGGGCGTGACGCCGGCACTCAAGCCCGAGCCCGGCCAGCGCGGCTTCGATCTCGTCACCGGGGTCGCGGGAGCGAGAGAACAGGTGGGAGCCGCACCCGCAGTCGCTGCAGCCGAAGCCGGGCACACACGCGCCGCCCAGTCCCCGTGCGACGGCGCATTCCACCGGCTCTCCAGTCGGGGCGCAGTAGATTGCCTCGAGCGAAAAGCAGGGGGAGAGCAGAAGGTAATCGATATGCCATTTCGGCGCCCGGTCCCGCATGCGGGCGAGGCGGGCGTGGCGGCATGCCCGTTTCAGTCCCCCCGGGCCGAGCGCCGAGCCCACGTAGACATGCCACCCCGGGGCGAATGCGAACCTTCCCAGCCGCCCGATATCGATGCTGCAGGCGCAGTTTCGAAGCGCCAGGCAGTAGACACCCTTATCCATAGGTCCGGCCCATGAAACGCCGGGCCGCCTCGATATGCCGGCCTGCGTCGGCGGTCACCGGTTCCCCGTGGCCCGGATAGAGTTGCTCGACGCGAAGGGCGGCGAGGCGTTCGAGGGAGGTGCGCAGGGCCTGCATGCTGCCGTACGGGAAATCAAACCGCCCGAATCCGCCCCCGGCGAAGACCGTGTCGCCGGAGAAGAGGACGGCGTGATCCCGGTCGTACAGGCAGATGCTCCCCGGGGTGTGCCCCGGGGTGTGGAGGACCTCCAGATCCCCGATCCGGTCGCCGTCCGCAACGACCCTGTCGGGGACGATTGCAGGCAGGCGGGCCCCGAAGAGCAGGGAGAGGTTGCGGCGCTCGTCGGTGAGGCCGGGCGCGTCGTTTCGGTGGATGACGATCTCCGCGTGGCACATGTGGGCGATCTCTGCGGCGTGGGCGATGTGGTCGAAGTGGCAGTGGGTGAGGAGGATGATCTCGATCCTGTCCCGGTACGGCTCCACCGCCATGGGGAGCGCTCCCGCATCGACCAGTACGGAGCCGGACACATAGGCATTGGCGAACACCTGTTCACCCGGTATCCACTGGACTTCCATGCAAAGTAATAAGAATCCCTGACAAATGTGTTTTATGCAAACCCTGATCCTGGAGTGCCTCACGGGCGTTCCCGATATCGTCGAAGAGGTTGCCCCCCTCGAGTATCTCAATCCCCGGCAGCTGGCCAAGGCGATCGCCCGGGGACGGGTGGTCATCCCGGCCAACCCCCGGCGCGAGCACCGTCTCTGTGCCATCGGCGAAGGCTGCGGGGTGAAGGTGAACGTCAATATCGGCACCTCGGGAACCCGCTGCGACCCCGATCTTGAGGAGCGTAAAGCCCGCGCCGCACTGGACAATGGTGCGGACGCCCTCATGGACCTCTCCACCGGCGGCGATCTCCCGGCGATCCGGAAACGGATCCTCAATCTCGATGCCACTGTGGGAACGGTGCCAATCTACGAGGCGGTCCGGCGGGCGGGCAATGCGGTGGACGTCGACGCCGACCTGCTCTTTTCGGTGATCCGTGAACACTGCCGGCAGGGCGTGGACTTCCTCACGCTCCACTGCGGCGTGAACCGGAACGCACTCGACGCCCTGCGAAGCGACCCCCGCATCATGGGCGTGGTGAGCAGGGGCGGGGCCTTCCACGTGGCCATGATGGCGCACACGGGCGAGGAGAACCCCCTGTATGCGGAATACGACTATCTGCTTGAGATCCTCGTCGAAGAGCAGGTGTGCGTCTCCCTCGGTGATGGGATGCGCCCCGGTGCGGTGGTGGACGCGGGCAGGATGGCAAAGGCGACCGAGTACCTCACCCTCGGCGCCCTCGCCCAGCGTGCGCAGGCAAAGGGGGTGCAGCGGATGATCGAGGGGCCGGGCCACATCCCCATCCACCAGATCGGCTACAACGTTGCGATGATCAAGGAGCTCTGCGAGGATGCCCCCCTCTACCTTCTCGGCCCGCTGGTCACCGACGTCGCGCCCGGCTACGACCACGTCGCCGCGGCCATCGGGGGGGCGGTGGCCTGCATGCACGGGGCCGATTTCCTCTGCATGGTCTCGCCGTCCGAGCACCTCGCTCTCCCCGATGTCAACGATATCATCGAGGGGACGAGGGTTGCCCGCGTGGCGGCGCATGTGGGCAACACGGTGCGCCTTGGCGAGCGCTGGTTCACCGAAGGGGAGCGGCAGATGGCGGAGGCGCGCCGCCGGCTCGACTGGGAGGCGCAGTTTTCCCATGCCATGTTCGGGGACATGGCCCGGACCGTGCACGAGCGCGACGGGGATATCGACACCTGCTCGATGTGCGGCGACCTCTGCGCCGTCAAAATGGTCCGCGATATCCTGCGCGAGAAAAAATAACGTTCAGTCTTTCCTTCCGGCGGCGAGGATGCGCAGGGCGAGGCGCCCGGCGTTCTCCCCGTTGTCGATCCCGACGCAGGCGACGGGGACGCCTTTCGGCATCTGCACGATGGAGAGAAGAGCGTCCAGTCCCTGCAGGGTGCCGCTCACCGGGACACCGATCACCGGACGGTCGGTTTTCGAGGCGATGACTCCCGGCAATGCGGCCGAAAGCCCGGCGATGGCGATGAAGACCCGGCACTCACTCTCCCGGATAGAGGCGTCGAGGCGGTCGGGATCCCGGTGGGCCGAGATGACCTCGAAATCAAAGGACACTCCCGCCTCCTCGAGCACGGCGATGGCCCGGTCTGCGACCGGTCTGTCTGATGTTGATCCTGCGATAATTGCCACGTCTGCCATGATATGCCAACTTCTTATAAGGTGTTTCAATAATTATATTAGGCTGATCTGAATGGAAAACGAACCACTCCTCATGCTTCCCGGCCCGGTACCCATACCGGAACGGGTGCGGGCGGCGATGACCCGGCAGGCGATCAACCATCGAGGTGCCGAATTCGGCGCGGTCTACCAGGAATGCGTTGACCTGCTCAGGCCTATGTTCGGCACGAAGAACGATCTCTTCGTGCTGAGCGGTTCGGGGACGGCGGCAATGGAGGCGGCGGTCGCCAATTTCTGTGCGGGCACAACGATGGCCTGCCTGGTCAACGGCAAGTTCGGTGACCGGCTCTCCGAGATCGGGAAGCGTTACGGGCAGGTGCGTGAGATCGCCTCGGCGTGGGGCACCCCGCTCGACCTCGAGCAACTCGAGGAGGCGCTTGAGGAGGGCGCCGGGGTGGTGACCATGGTCCACAACGAGACCTCTGCGGGGATGAAAAATCCCGCGCCCGAGGTGGGGGCGCTCGCCAGAAAGCACGGCGCCCTCTTCGTCATGGACGGCATCACCTCCATCGCCGGCGACCTCGTGGAGGCCGACCGCTGGGGGGTCGATGTGGCCCTGGTGGGATCGCAGAAATGCCTTGCCGCCCCGGCGGGGCTTTCGGCCATCTCGGTATCGGCGCCGGCATGGGAGCAGATCGCAGACCGGCGCCCGTTCTACCTCGACCTTGAAGCATACCGCAAGAGCGGCGCCAAATCGCCCATGCAGACTCCCTACACCCCGGCCGTCCCGCTCTTTCTCGCCCTGCGCGAGGCGTGCCGGATCATCGCCGAGGAAGGGCTCGATGCGAGGATCGAGCGTCACCGGCGTATGTCCCGTGCGGTCCGCGCCGCGGCCGGGGCATGGGGCATCGAGCTCTTTCCCGTCATCGACGCGGTGCACGCGTACTCCAGTACCGTGACCGCACTGAAGATCCCGGAGGGCATCGGCGACGCCGACTTCCGGGGAGCGGTCAAGAGCCTCGGCGTGGAGATCGCCGGCGGGCAGGACCATCTCAAGGGCAAGATCTTCCGCATCGGCACCATGGGTGCCGTCGGCGCCCCCGAGATCCTCGCCGCCCTCGGGGCGGTCCAGCACGCCCTCGCCCGCCTCGGCGTCCCCGTGGAGGGTGACGGCGTGGAGGCGGCAGCAGGGGTGCTGGGATGAGGATCGGGGTCGCTGACACTACCTTCGCCCGGGTGAACATGGGCGCCATCGCCGTCGACGAGCTGCGCCGCCACGCCAGCATCGCCATCGAGCGCTCCACCGTTCCCGGGATGAAAGACCTCCCGGTGGCCTGCAAAAAACTCATCGAGGAGCGCCGCTGCGATCTCGTGATGGCGCTGGGGATGCCGGGCGGACAGGACAAAGACCGCATGTGTGCGCATGAAGCGTCGCAGGGCCTGATCCTCTGCCAGCTGATGACCAACCGGCACATCATCGAGGTCTTCGTCCACGAGGACGAGGCCGCCGACGATGCCGAACTGGCATGGCTCGCCGAACAGCGCACCCGGGAGCACGCGGAAAACGCCGTGAAACTGCTGCTGCGCCCGCGTGACCTCGAGCGGGAGGCGGGCACCGGACAGCGGCAGGGGTTCGCCGACGCAGGCCCCGCACGCCGTTAGGAGCCGGAAACCTCATGCCGGACTGGTAACTACACTGCATACAGGAGAATGAACATGACCATACAACTTGGATTTGTTGTGTCCGAATTCAACCGTGACCTGACCTATATGATGGAAATCGAGGGCAAAGAGCACGCCGAGTTTCTCGGGGCGGAAGTGACGGAGACCCTGTACGTGCCGGGCGCCTACGACATGCCGCTGGCGATTAAAAAGATGCTCGATGCGGGCCGCGTGGATGCCGTGGTCACCATCGGCTGCGTGATCGAGGGTGCCACCCAGCATGACGAGATCGTCGTGCAGCATGCGGCGAGAAAGATCATCGACCTCTCGCTCGAGTACGGCAAGCCGGTGACGCTGGGCATCTCCGGGCCGGGGATGACGCGCCTTGAGGCCCACGAGCGGATCGATTATGCACGGCGTGCGGTGGAATCCGCGGTGAAGCTGGTCCAGCGATTGCAATGAGGGCGCTCTCGGAAAAAATCAGCGCCATTCCGCCCTCCGCCACTATCGAGATCACCGATACGGCAAACCGGATGGCCCGCGAGGGCATCGACGTCGTCTCGCTCTCCATCGGCGAACCCGATTTCGCCACCCCGGCGCACATCACCGAGGCCTGTATCGAGGCCCTCCGGCGGGGGGAGACGCATTATGCTCCCAGCCCCGGCATCCCCGAACTCCGGGAGGCGATCGCGGAAAAGATCGCCGGGGAAAATGACATCCCTGCACGGCCGGAGGATATCATCGTGACCTGCGGGGCCAAGGACGCCATCTACGAGGCGATGGAGGCGGTACTCAATCCCGGCGACGAAGCGGTGATCCTCGACCCGGCGTGGGTATCGTACGAGCCCTGCGTGCAGATCGCGGGTGGGCGCCCGGTCCATTACCGCCTGAACGAGCGCACCTTTCAGGTGGACGACGGGCTGGTCGAGCGGGTGGGGCAGAAGACCCGGATGATCGTGGTCAATTCGCCGTCCAACCCGGCCGGATCTGTGCTCAATGATGCGTCGCTCGCCCTCCTTGCCGATCTCTGCTGCGACTACGACCTCATCGCCGTCTCCGACGAGATCTACGAGAAGCTGATCTACGGCAAACCGCACCGCTCGCTCGCCGCAATCGGCGATATGCACGAGCGGACGGTTACCATCAACGGGTTCTCAAAGGCCTATGCGATGACCGGGTGGCGCATCGGGTATGCGGTCGCCCCCGCACCCGTCCTCCGGCAGATGGTCAAGGTGCAGCAGCATACCATCAGCCATCCCGCGACCTTTGCGATGTGGGGCGCGGTTGCCGCACTGCGCGGCGACCAGGCCTGTGTTGAGGAGATGCGGCGTGAATTCGACGGAAGGCGCCGGTATATCATCGATGAACTGGCCGATATGGGCTATGCGACGGCACCGGCGGACGGTGCATTCTATGCTTTCGTGAAGGTCGAGGGCGACGACATGGAGATTGCCCGGCGGTGGCTTCACGAGGCCCGCGTCGCCGTGACACCCGGCACCGCCTTCAACGCCCCCGGGTGGATCCGGCTCAGCTATGCCGCGGACCTCGCCCGTCTCAAGGAGGCCATGCGCAGGATCCGGGCGGTGCGGCGATCATGATGCATAGGAAGCATATGATCTTACCTTCAGGCATTAATTTTTGAATTTTCACACATTCCCCGCCATGCCCGGGATGGCAGGTGAATCCACATCAATATTCTATTCGAAGCTCTATTATGATTTATTTTCAAATTTGTTAAAAGTAGAAAAGGTGGATTGTTTCACAAAGGTTATTACCGCGGTCAATTTAATCTATAGGTTGCCGGTCTCGATGAGACCCGCTCAATTACCATTGTGGTGCGGTCGCGGGAAAGAGCATGGTTATTTTTGCTGATTTTTATGGAGCGAAGGATGTTGTACCGGGGGAAGCGGGATTGCCGGCGTGCCGGGCGGTTGCCGATTTGCGGGTGGGCGCCTTTCATCATTTGCCTCCTCTTGCTGGCGGCATGCCCGGTTTCCGCAGATGATCAGGTCGCCCCGAAAAAAATTCTCGTGCTCCATTCGTATCATGAAGGGCATGTGTCGACGCGGAGTATCAACGAGGGCATCGGGTCGTACTTCGATAACCGCGGCGTGGACGTCGACCTCTTTGTTGAATACATGGATCTGGGGCGCGTATCGGAACCCGGGTATTCCCGGAAGATGTACGAGCTGTACCGGATCAAATATGCCGATACCCGGTTCGATGCAGTGATCATCGCCGATGACGGCGCTTACCAGTTCATGCAGGCACGCCATAAAGACCTCTTCCCCATGACCCCCTGCGTGTTCTGCGGCGTTTCCGATTACCACAACGGCGATCTCGACACATGGCAGGGCTGCACCGGCGTGGTGGAGGCCTACGATATCCGGAGCACGCTTGATACGGCGCTTCGCCTGCATCCCGGCACCTCCCGTCTGGTCGTCATCAACGATCAGTCGATCTCCGGTATCTCCAACAAACACCGCCTTGCAGAAATCCTGCCCGAATACCGGGACCGGGTGAGCATCACCCTCCTCGAGGACCTGACGATGGACACGCTCCTCGAAACCGTCGCCAATCTTCCCGACGACAGCGTGATCCTGATGATGACCTACACCGTCGACGGCGCGGGCACCTACTACGAGTACGAGAGAAGCATGGCACTGGTGTCCTCGGCGTCGAGCGTCCCCATCTACGGGGTGTGGGATTTCTACCTCGGACGCGGCATTGTGGGGGGAAAGCTGGCATACGGCACCGACCAGGGAAGGATCGCCGCGGAACTCACCGAGCGTATTCTCAACGGCGAAGAGGCATCGTCCATCCCGGTGGTCACCGAGGTGCCCACCCACTGGTTCTTTGACAACCACCAGCTCATGCGCTTCGGCATCCACTCATCGGCGCTCCCCGAGGGCAGCAGGCTCATCAACCAGCTCCCCGGGATCATTCCGGTGAACGTGCACGTCTTCTGGGCCGTGGTCACCGGCATCGCCGTGCTCGCCGTTGCGGTGGTCATCCTGGCGGCCAACATCCTCCGCCGCCGCCGGGCGGAGGAAGCGCTACGCAAGAGCAAGGAGGAGTTCCGGCACCTCTCCGTCCTCCAGCACGAGGCGCTGGAACAGATCGAGGAAAACATGGAGCAGATGGCCATCCTCAACGACCACATCAGGAATCCCCTGCAGGCCATCGTGGGGCTGGCAGACCTCGAGGGAGGGCCCATGGCGGAGAAGATTTTTCAGCAGGCCGGCGAGATCGACGCGATCATCAACCGGCTCGACCAGGGCTGGCTGGAATCCAGCGAGATCCGGGACTTTCTGCACCGCCATTATCCCCGGGAGAAGGACACCAATGGGAAACGGTTCGATATATAACGGGGAATGGACGGGAGCGGCAGGGCTTGCGGTGCAGTACCGTTGGAACAATCCAGTGTCACTGGAATCATTCAACAATCTTCAAATGGGTGCATCGATCATAGTTACATGGGACATCCATGGAAATTTCTGATTTCATGAAAATTTTCGCCAGCGGAAGGCGGATGGAAGTGCTCGATGCCCTGCTCAAAGGCAGGACAAAGGATGAGATCAAGGATTCCGTTCCTGCCTCGACCTTCGCCTTCACCGTGGATTATCTCAAAAACGTTGGCTTCGCGATGGATAAAGACGGGGAGATCGCGCTCACCGACAGCGGCAGGGCATACCTGATGGTGTTCGAGCATTTTATGAGGAGCATCACCACGCTCCAGAATATCTTCCGCTCCTTTCCCGACCATACCATCAGTTTTCCGGATGATTTCTATATCCGCCTCTATGAGCTATCCTCCTTCGAACTCGTGGCATCCGAGCCCTCGGATGTACTCAAGCCCCACCGGGTGTTTTTCGGCTATCTCAAGGCATCCACTGAAATCCAGGGTGTCACCCCGATACTCTTTCCGGATTACCCGCAGATGGTGGAAGAGCTGGTGAAGAACAATATTCCGATTTCCATCGTGGTCACCGAAGACCTCCGCGAGGTCGTCGCCGAACATCTCGACGAATCACTGAAAAACGTCGATCTCTCTATCACCGACCAGACCCCGAAAATTGCGATCACCGTCACGGACACCTTTCTTTCTATCGGCTTTTTCTATAAATCGGGCAGCTATGACTTTACCCGGGACCTGATATGCACCACTCCCGAGGCGCTGAAATTCGGGAGGGATCTGGTTGCCTATTACAGGAATACGGCCCGGAAACTACTGTAAAGGGTATAGAGGATCCATTCCCCGTCCACCAGGGTATTCCGCAGGACAGTGCATGCTCCTGAATAGATGATGATATACCCCAGCGAGTGCAGTGCGCTCAGTACCAGGATGTCCGCGCAGGCAAGCAGCCCGCCCAGTGCTGCGGCGATCAGGATGCAGTGGGTTGCGACGCTGATGAGGATCAGCAACGCCCGGAGCCTCGTCTTCGATAGGAGCGTCGGGATGGTTGCGATCCCTGCCGCGCGGTCGCGTTCTGTATCCCGGATATCGTAGAGAATGGTGTTCACGAAACTCTTTGAAAAAAAGAAGAAATAGACCAGCAGGCCTGCAAAGGAGAGGTCGCAGAGGAAAATAGGCATTGTCGAGGCCCATGTCAGTGCGACCACGGTATTTTTCACGCCGTAGCCGCCCTTGAGCCGGTATCCGCCAACGCCGCGGGCATAGAGATACCCGATGATATAGGGGACGGCGAGGAGGATGCTGGCAAACAACACAAAAGAGAGGACGGTGGCGATGACGGCTGATACAAGAAGCGCGGATTTGAACAGGCCGCTTCGCTCCTCGTCTTCCGAACAGCTCACCCCCCGGTCGAACGCGTAGCTTGCATACGTGACGAGGATGGCAACGATGAAGGCGTGAAGGGGGATGGTCCGCCCGAGAAATTCGTAGGCAAAGTGGAGTTTGAGCGCGCCAGACAGCGATATGATGGCGATCGAATAGATGAGCGGGAAATAATTAAATTTATAGCATAGAAATGGAAAATTGATTTTCGATAAATACCGGTGCGGGTATGTAAAAGAGCTCATAGTTATCGTTTTTCCACAAGAGGATAATATTACAAACCGATCGAATTGGTACAATCCGGCTGCATTTCTCCAGAGGTACTGATTTTTTTCCGGCGTGTTGGATCTCTCCAAAAACACTAGATTTTGACCTAAAAACCGAAAAAAAAGCCTTAT